>OCZU010000016.1_pt1 | contig 134394 bp, 118 predicted proteins | sample 1539001 | NCBI WGS metagenome assembly OCZU01 (sample SAMEA3539306, study PRJEB22396) | soil metagenome | biome: tundra; feature: field; material: soil | place: USA | collected 2010-05 | depth 0.15 m | reverse complement strand
CGCCAGGGTGACATTTTCATGTTGCCGTTAGGGTGACAAAATCATGTTGCTACAACAAGGGGCGCTGGTGACTGCTGATTTTTCGATGGGAAGCATCGAGATTTTGCAGGCCCAGGGTTGCCGTGCAAGTGTTTCAATGGGGCTAGATCATAGATTCAAAGACTGTGGAGGTCCCCCGATGAAATCCGAACACCCGACTTCGCCGATGGTTCCGTATCCCGTGGACGAGTTTAAAGCGCCCTCATCCCGCTTGTTGGATGAAAAAATATCGGACGATTCTGGCACGGAAGCGAAAGTGGATAGTGCGTTCGCGCCGGCTGGGTTGAAGAATCCGTTTTGGAAGTAGAAGTAGCGGTGAGCGCCATATACACTTGTCGTCCTGAGCACAGCGAGGGACCTTGGTTATTGCCGGCGACACCCTCATTGCCTATTGCTGCTGCGAGCAGCACCAGGATCCCTCGCTTCGCTCGGGATGACAGAGGGTCTCGGGATGACAGAGAGTGATGGGATCCACGGAATTGCAGAAAGTCTACCGCAGAATCGGCAGGCATAGGCACGGTCGCAGCGCGAAAGGCAGCGCGGACATTTCCTGGAGCGCGGGGTGAAGTTGCGCGTCGCGGCAAGGTTCCAGCGTGATCACGAAGGGCAGAGCGCTTTTGTCGAAGCCGGGTTTTTGCAGCACAGCGTCGATATTGAGTTGGTGAGCCGATAGGATCGCGGCCAGACGCGCGATGATGCCAGGCTGATCTTTCACGACAAATCTCAGGTACCATGGCGTTTCAAAGTCACAGCTGATTTTTGGCGACGCCAGTTGGAGCGGGCGATGCGGGAGAGCGCCGGCCGAAGGACTTTCCGCGATAAACATCAAGTCTGAGACCACCGCAACGGCGGTGGGATCTCCGCCCGCGCCTGCGCCCAGGAAAGCCACGTCACCGCCGTATTCTCCCGAAGTCAAAACCAGATTCAGATTTTTCTGCACGCGTCCGAAGGGCGATGATGCGGGAACCAGGCTGGGGCCGACCTCGGCAAATAACGTTGTATCTTTCAGATCGGCGCGCGAGATTTGCCGGATGGTGCAGCCCAATTCCGCGGAGTAATCGAAATCGAATGCCTCAATGGCGCGGATGGTGCGGGCGCGAATGTCTCCCGGAGAAACGCGGACTTGCAGACCGGCCAGCGCGAGGATGGAAAGTTTGGCGCGGGCATCGCCGCCATCGAGGTCTTCGCTGGCATCCGCTTCGGCGTAGCCGCGGGACTGAGCTTCTTCGAGAGCCTCGCTGAAGGGAATACGATCGCTTTCGATGCGGCTGAGAATGTAGTTGCACGTGCCGTTGAGAATGCCGGCGATGCCGTGCAGCCGATCTCCGGAGAGCCCGGCACGCAGCGCCGGAAGAACGGGAACACCGCCGGCGACGGATGCGCCAAACTCAAGGCGGCAACCGTTCGCGCTGGCGAGCTGGAGCAGGTCCGGACCATGGCGGGCGATGAGTTGCTTGTTGGCCGTTACCACTGACTTGCCTGCGCTCAAGGCGCTTCGCACGATCTCTTCCGCTGGCGTAAGGCCCCCGATGAGCTCGATGATGATTTCGACGTCGGAGTTGAGGATCGAGTGCAAGTCTTGGGTCCAAATTACGTCACTCGGAACCCAGGGCTGCTTCTTGCGCTCGACGTTACGATTGCAGATGTGGGTGAGGCGGAGTGGACCATCGCGCCGCTCGCAGAGAATCTTGGCCACGGCGCGGCCCACCGTTCCAAAGCCCACCAGCGCAACCCGGCGCGCAGGAGTGCGATCGCCTGAAAAAGAGGTGGGATTGGCGTCCGATGCCCGCTCTGGCGGAGTCTTGTGCAATGCCTGCTCTCTAGGAGGAAACTCTTTTTTATCATACGTGGGACTTGCGGCTCCGCGAAGTGGAAAGCGAATAACCCAGCGCGTACGGCGGGAGTCATTCGTTGACTGGCGGATGCCGCGTCCGTAAGATGAAGCGACCCGAACGCCACGCATCTTCTAATGATCGGCCAGACCATCTCGCACTACCGCATTGTCGAAAAACTCGGTGGCGGCGGCATGGGAGTGGTCTACAAGGCTGAGGACACCGAACTTGGCCGTTTCGTCGCCCTTAAATTCCTGCCCGATGAACTGTCGAAAGACCCGCAATCCCTGGAGCGCTTTCGACGGGAGGCGCGAGCAGCGTCCGCTCTCAACCATCCCAATATTTGCACCATTTACGAGGTCGGCAAGCACGGTGAGCAGTCGTTCATTGCCATGGAATTTCTGGATGGCGTGACGCTGAAACATCTCATCTCCGGAAAGCCGTTAGAGAACGAAACCATCGTCTCCCTGGCGATTGAGATTGCCGACGGGCTGGACGCCGCGCACTCCAAGGGGATCGTTCATCGCGACATCAAGCCCGCCAATATTTTTGTTACCGAACGCGGGCACGCCAAGATTCTTGACTTCGGGCTGGCGAAGGTCGCGCAAGCGTGCAGTTCTTCGAGCCAGATTGCCTCCGCGAACACAATGACCGCCGTCGACGAACAACATCTCACGAGCCCCGGTTCTACTCTGGGGACGGTCGCCTATATGTCGCCGGAGCAGGTGCGAGCCAAAGAACTGGACGCACGCACGGACTTGTTCTCCTTCGGCGCTGTGCTGTACGAGATGGCGACGGGAATGCTGCCCTTTCGCGGCGAAAGTTCGGGAGTGATCTTCAAAGCTATCCTGGATGGGACGCCAACGTCAGCAGTGCGCCTGAATCCCGATCTGCCGCCTGACCTGGAACGCATCATCGACAAGTGCTTGGAAAAAGATCGCAGCCTGCGTTACCAGCATGCCTCTGACATTCGCACTGACCTGCAGCGGCTGAAGCGCGATGCTGGCTCGGCCAGCGCGGTAGCGTCCCCGGAAGCGGCCACAAAATCGCGGACAAGTGCTCCCTACAAGATTCTGATTGCCGCGGCAGCCCTGCTGGTTGTAGGGTTCGCCGGCTACCGCTGGTACCTGGCGCGTTCTGCATCCTCCCCAGCATCAGCGGGCAAGCCGTCGATCGCCGTGTTGCCGTTGGGGAACATCAGCTCCGATCCGGATGGCGCGTACTTCGCCGATGGAATGACGGATGAAATTACAACGAAGCTTTCCAAAATTCAGGCAATCAATGTGGTTTCCCATTCGGCAGTCGCAGCACTGAAGGGCCCCACAACCGATGCCGCGGAGACCGGACACCGGTTTGGCGTGCGCTATCTTCTCGAAGGAAGCGTAAGGAAGTCCGGGGATCAGGTGAGGGTCAACGTGCATCTGGTGGACTCGTCCTCCGGGTTTGACGTGTGGGCCGAGGATTTCAAGGGCGAGACGAAGGACGTGTTTTCGCTGCAGGAGCAAACCGCGCTGAAGATTGCGCAGGCACTTGATCTGAAGCTGAGTCCTCAAGAAAAGCAGGGATTGGAGCGGCGCTATACGCAGAATCCAGAGGCATACGAAGCGTACATCATCGGGCGAGCGCTGGCAGAGCATGACTCCGAGCCGGACAAGTTAGAAGCCGCGCGTAGCCACTTCGAGCAGGCGTTGAAGCTCGACCCAGGATATGCCCCCGCTTTGGCCGGTCTTGCGCAGGTGGAGGGCTACTACTATCGCAATCTCGATTCACAGGCAGTTCACCTGGAGCGCGCCGATCAACTCGCGCAACGGGCGGTCGCCGCCGCACCCGATCTGGTGGAGGCGCGGATTGTGCTGGCTTACGTTTACGGCTGGAAATACGAGTATGCCAAAGCGGCGGAAATGCTCCGCGAAGCTGTCCGGTTGGACCCTCAGAATTCGCACGCCTGGGACGCGCTTTCGTGGGCCCTGGCTTATGAACAACCGCCGCAGGCTGTTGAGGCGGAGAAAGCGGCGCGCGAGGCGATTCGTTTGGAGCCCTCCCTTGGAATCGCCTATTATCACCTCGGCCGCACGCTTTTACTTCAAGGACGCTATGACGAAGCTACCAAGGCCTTCGAGCGCGGGGGAGAATTGGGAGACGTTTCGTACACAGATTTTGGTGAGGCTCAGGTCTATCTCGCTGAGGGGAACTATGACACGGCGTTGGCCCGTCTGTTGAAGGGTGGTGAACCGAAGGAAGCGGTCAACTGCTATTTTCTAAGTGCCACCTATGCTGCGAAGGGTGACAAAGAGAAAGCTCTGGCGTCGCTGCAAAAGACTTTCAACCTTGGTTACCGCGACTTCGCCGCCCTCGATGCCAGCCCATATTTTGCTTCACTGCGCTCTAACCCGCGATTCCAGCAACTCATCCGGAGCTACCGGCAGTAGGGTTCAATTCCTGCTTTTGCGCTTCCGGACCCGCGCTGATTGCGTTCAACGCCCGCTTCGTATTACCGGCTAATCGGAGACTGACTCATTCCCCGGGGCGGCATGTCGGGCAGAGTCAGCATCAAAGTTGGTAAGATAATGCGATCCCGCCGCAACCAAGGCCAATGCCTTTCTGCGAGGAATCACAAGCGGAACCATTTACTAAGGGCGCCTTTCCATGCCGAGCGCTACGGTCCGCCACCACGCCCGGTTAGGGGAGGAGAATGGATGATAGGAAAGTTCGCGACCGCGAGTGCGCTGACGTTGCTGGTTCTTACAATTCTGTTGGTAGGGCACGGATTTGCCCAGGCACCGCCGGCCGGACAATCGCCGGCGGCCCCAACCCCTGCAGCACAACAACCGGCGGCGCAGCAACCCTCCAGCGACCAGGAACCTGCCGAAGAATCCTCTTCGCGGCGAAAGAAGCCCCACGACTACAAGAACTGGAATTACAACGTCGGTTTCGGCGCCAATTTAGATAGCGGCGCGACCAAGACATTCGTGAGAGGCGGAGGCGGCGTGGCCACGGCCGGTGTGGCGCGCAATGCGAATAAGTATTTAGGGCTGCGCGCGGATTTTATTTTTGCCAACCTTCCGCTGCGCGATTCCACTCTTCGGCTGGCGCAGGCCGGGAGTGCATCGAGCTATCTTTTCGATCTTACGCTTGACCCTATCATTAACATTCCTGTCACCAAGCTATGGGGGGGTTATGTTCTTTTCGGACCTGGCTTTTACCATCGCATGGGAACGTTGAACTCGGACACTGCCGTTCCGGGTTCGTCCTGCAATCCGTTCTTTGAGTGGTGGGGTGCGTGCCCGAACGTCAGCATTCCTTTGAGCGGAAGCTTTGTGAATTCCAGCCAGAACGAATTTGGCTACAATGTTGGAGGAGGCATCACGCGGAAGATGCCTAGCGGAGCGGAAATCTACCTGGAGTACCGGCTCACGCACGGCTCGGCGAACGGGACCACAACCGATGTGCGCCCGATTACGATCGGGGTGCGCTGGTAGGGCGGCCGGGGAAGTTAGCGGAGGGCGATCACTCGGGATTGGTCCGGTAGTTCCAGAGATTCTCTGCTCGCTGCAACTGCACGAAGGACGAGGCTGCAACGGGTTGAGAAACTGTGGTGCTGGAATTGGCCTCAACCAACGCAGACTCCACGATGTGATGTGCGGGCGCGAGGGAACATGCAGGATCGGTTGCCGCAGCATCGCCGGCGAGCAGCAGCGCCTGGCAGCGGCATCCGCCAAAATCCTCGGCGCGCCGGTCGCAACTGCGGCATGGTTCCGGCATCCATTCTTCTCCGCGAAAGCGCTGAAACGAGGAAGACTCCCGCCAGATGGATTCCAGGGTTTGCTCACGAACATTTTCGAAGGTGAGGCCGGGAATCACTTCGGCGGCGTGGCAGGGGAGAACTTTTCCTGATGGATTGATGAGCATCAATCTACGTCCCCATCCGCCCATACAGGCCTTGGGAAAACGCGCGTAGTAGTCGGGGACCACCGAATCGATGCGGATGCGTCCAGCGAGGCGTTTTTCGGCCGCAGACACGGCTTCCACCGCACTCTCCAGTTGCGCCCGCGTGGGCAGCAGGGCAGCGCGGTTGCGCAATGCCCAGCCGTAATATTGCGTGTGGGCAATCTCCATACGCTCGGGGGCGAGTTGCTCGATGAACGAGATCATTTCTTCGAGGTGATCGATGTTCTGGCGGTGGATGACAAGATTCACAGTAAACGCGATTTTGTGCCGGCGGATGATGCGCGACAATTCAATCTTGTGTGCGTGAGCTTTAGCTCCGGCAATCCAGTTGGCGGCGGCTTCGCGCGAATCCTGGAAGCTGATCTGGATGTGATCGAGGCCGGCGTCGACTAGCGCTTGCAGTCGCGGTTCGGTAAGGCCGATGCCGGAGGTAATCAGATTTGTATAAAGGCCTGCGGACCGCGCGCCCGCGATGAGTTCCGTGAGATCGGGACGCGCCAGCGGTTCGCCGCCGGTGAAGTGTGCGTGCAGCATCCCCACCTTGCCGGACTGCTGGAAAATGTTGATCCACTCTGCGGTGGAAAGCTCCGAACTGACTGGGGCCAGTTCCAGCGGATTGGAGCAGTAGACGCAGTGCAGCGGGCAGCGGTGCGTGAGTTCGGCGATGAGGGCTAGAGGGTTGGGAATCATCAGTGCCGCAGTAGAATCATCCTGTGGATTTCTGCCTGAAATAATCTCGTCAGCGATGCGACTTAAGCCCTCTGCACGGTTCGATTCTGGTCGAAAGCCCTGTTTTTTCGGGGGGCGCCCCCCCTACCACAATATTCTCGCAAATCCTCTAAACATGCGGGTACGGCGCATGTGCTCTGCACAAAATCTGTGCAAACGATAGATTACAAATAATTTAGGTGCAAAATCCAGACAACAAAGGACTTACGGCCACTGTCGTCCGCGCGGACGAAACTGCTTCGCCTTGACCATCATGGCCTGATTTCGAGTGGAAGGCAAGGTCGGATGTCACAACGGGCTTCTGGATTCTCGTGCAGACAACCATCCACACCGCCCTTGGAAGAAGTGCAAGGGACGCGCGGTCTAGAAGCTCCTTACACGTTACTTTGATGGCCTGCAGTTTCCTACGGGTTGTGGCAGTGGACAAATTGGAATCGAGTCTTTGTCCTGTGCGGGAACCTGCGGCGCGGCAGCAGCTACATAAGTGCCCACTAACCCTAGTGTTAGGATGCTAATTCTGACTATTCGTTTCATTGGATTTACCTCCTGGCTGCGTGTCATCTTCCAGCAACCTAAGTTAGGTGACGCAGTAAGTCGATTATAGGTACGAATCAAGCCCCGCCGCAAGAATCGAGAAGCTGATGAAAGATGTGGAAATGCTGGCCGACGTGAAGGCGTACGATGCGGCAAAGGCGCGTCTTGAAGATGGCGAGGACGAACTCATACCGCTGGAGATAATCGAATGACAACTTTATTGTAGATTTCTGCATTCTTGTAACGCTCGAAGGAGGGGGTGCATAAGCTGGTCGTAGGTGGGTACTTTAACGGTCATGGTTTGCGCCGCTGCATTATTGCACCGGATCCCGCAGGAGAACAGCAACTCCGCTTTCCATTCCCATGGGGAATGGAAAGCTCCGGTCGGGATGACAGTTCGTAACGGGGTACGCAACCTTGGAGCCGTGGGCTGGCGCTGCTTTGCGCCGCCAGACGAACGATGAGAACATCAAACCACGTGGGACAACTGGGCACCCGTTACTACAATTCTCGCCGCTCTCTTCGAGCGGGGCTTCTTTCTGATAACGATCTCTACATCGCGGTCGAGAGCATTAAGAAAATTCATCAGGCGCTCCACGGAAAACCCCTCCAAGCGATAGTTCACCAAAGCGGAAATCTTCGGCTGATTGATGTAGAGCAGGCGCGCCGCCGCGGTCTGCGACAGGTGACGCGCCTGAATGATCTGATTGATGGCTACCGCTAGCTGCACTCTTGTTCGCTTCTCGCCGGCATCGTGCAGACCAAGATCCGTAAACACGTTGCCTGAACTTTGAACGACAACCTCGTTATTTCTTCCGTTTGCCATATCGCGCCTCGTAATCCTCGCTTGCTGCCTTGAGCCTTCTAGAAACCAGTTCCACATCCGTCTGGGCCGTTTTTATGCCCTTCGGCGATTTCTTCTGGAACGCATGCAACACATACGCAGCGTTCTCAAACTTTACCGTATACACTGCCCGGTAGGTGTTCGCCTCTGTGGTCCTCCACGATCTCAAAAACTCCTGGGCCTTCTCCCTTCCACGGCTTGGCCTTCGGATGTTTTTCACCAAACTGCGCCACGCTCAGAGCGACGCCAATTTCATCCTTCACGGCTTCGGGAAACTCCAGCAAGTCGTTCTTGGCCGATCCTCCAAAACAGCGGCTTTTCGCCAGGAGCACACTTTGATCGCACCATCCAAGTATCCCAGTTCTAGGGATATTCTGTCTACAACTATTCGGGACTGGTCCACCTTTGCGCCATCCTGGCGAACAGCAGGTCCCTCCACTCCGCTTCCCATTCCCTTCGGGAACGGGAAGCTCCGGTCGGGATGACAGTTCGTAGCTGGGTGCGGAGCTGTACCGGGCTGCGCCCGGTCGGACAGCCGAGGGCGGCTGTCCCCACATGAGCAACTTATCCGCTCTAATAGTCGACAATCCGCTTGTGGCGCAGTTGCTCGAGGAACTGGCTGATGTCGGTGCGGATCTTGGCGGGATCAGCATCGCCGAATTGCGCTTGCAATTCTCCGATGATCTGGCCGAAGGTGCGCTGGCCGTCGCAACGCTCCAATACTTGCCGACCTGTGCCTTGCAGTTTGATTGCGCCTTCGGGGAACAGGACCACGCGTTCTTCGCTGCCGGCCTTGTTCTCTGCTCCCCAGCGGCAACCGGCGGCAAGGCGGGGCTGGCTGGAATCCTCGGGAGGGGCCATGTTAGTGTCGTGCCCCTGAGTGCCACACGCCCCAAACGAAAGCAGGTTCCTCGACTCCGCATTGCGATTGATGAAGCCAATCGCAATGCTCCGCTCGGAATGACAGATTTTCTCGCCTCACGTTAGGTGCCCTCGATGCGGAACGCTCCGGGCGGAGGCCATCCCGGCTGGACGTAGGCGAAGTAGAGTGCGTCGAGCTGCGCCCACAAAATGTCGCACTTGTCGCGCAGGGCCTGGATCACCAATTCTTGCTCCGCGCGCGTCTTCGCGTTGTCGTAGACATAGTTCACCGCGAACTGCGAATCTTCCGGAGCTTGATAAAGTCTGGCTTCGAAATAATCCAAACCTCCGGCAAGCCAGGGATAGTGCTGCCGCAATTTGTCCACGCGTAGAGTGATCAGCTTGGGAGAAAACAATTCTGTCAGCGAGGATGCGACTGCCTCCAGCAGAGTGCGACTGCGAACAATGTTCAGGTATTCGTTGACCGCGAAGCGGGTCGCGGGAAGAATGCCTTTGCCGGCGCGAACTTGCGCCGGATCGAGACCCGTGGCTTCCGCCAACTTGATCCAGCGCTTGATGCCGCCTTCGCTGGTGGCGTCGCCGTCGTGGTCGATGATGCGCTTGCGCCAGGCGCGCCGGAAGACAGGGTCGGGGCCGCGCGAGAGGATGATTGAATCTTTGATGGGGATGATGCTCTGATAGTAGTAGCGGTTCAGCGCCCAGGCCTGCAGTTGTCCGCGGCTGAGCTTGCCTTCGTGCATCATCAGGTGAAAAGGGTGCTTGTGGTGATAACGCTCCTCGCCCGTGGCTTGTAATTGCGCGCACAACTCTTCGAGCGAGAGCAAGCGGGCGGCTTGCGCTGTGGTTTCGGTTTCTACAGATCGAACTGCCATCCATCCTCCGCGATTTCCCAGCCCGCGCCCCGCACCTGGCGATATTGAGGACTCGCCTCGTCCAGCATGGGATTGGTGTTATTGATGTGTAAGAATATTTTACGCGGACGGCGCACTCCCGCCAACTTGATCAAAGTATTTTCGACCGCGACGTGGCCCATTTGCTGCGCGGTTTGTCCGCTGCCCTGCACGCGGATGAGTTCGTCATCGCTCCAGAAGGTTCCATCGAAGAGCAGAACGTCGCAGGAATTGAGTTGTTCGAGTAACGCGTCGTCTACTTGTGGAACGGCCGGCAGGTAGGCCAATCGCGGGCCAGAAAGCGAATTGATGAAGAATCCCAGGGAAGCTTCGCCGGGTGAGAGTTGCGATTGCCGGTCTGCGGTGACGTAGGCGGGATAGTGCATACCTAGCGACCAGGGCCGGCAGCGGAGACCGGAGTCCTCGCCGCGAGCGTTGCATAGAGAAAACTCTTTTCCAGATTCAAAGTCAGTCCACATGGTTTGATCCGGAATGCGCTGCAACATGCCGAACATCGAATTGTCCTCGCGGAGAATACGGCGAACGGAAGCGGTGGCGTGGACGCGCAGCGGCTGAAGTTCGCGGAGCAGAAGCAGTCCGAGGACGTGGTCGAGATCGGCATTGGCTAGCGCTATGCCTGCGATGGGCGACCGGCGCATGCCTTGCCGCGGATGCAACTCAGGCGTGGCTTCGATCTGCGCGCGCAGATCGGGGGATGCGCCCAGCAAGAACCACGAGCGGCCGTCGTGGGTGAGCGCAACTTGCGTTTGAGTGCGCGGCTGGCCGTGGAATGCGCCTGCCCTCACGGCGCGACAATTTGTGCAGGCGCAATTCCACTGCGGAAATGCGCCGCCGGCCGCTGAACCAAGAATCTTTACTTGCATCTCTCGTGAGTTTACAGCTTGAGATTGATGCGGGAGGTAATTCCGCGAGAACCCGTGTCGAGTCGCTTGACGCGTGCCGGGGAATTCGGTGAGCGGATGAGGATGACAGAAGTTGCAACTTTTCCGCGATCTGAGTGCCGAAATGTGAAAGATCCTGCATGCGAGAAGCGAATATGCGCTTTGCGTCGGTTTGTGCTTGCCTTCAGAACAATTTCGCCTCATACTGCAAATGGCCCGTTTACGCGGGTTTCGGCCCTCTCCCGCCCTCCCCAGTTTCCCTTCCCGTCATTGGAACGAATCGTCCGCAGCCGTTTACTTCAGGGAAATCCGAACGAGCCCCAGTCAGCAGGAAGCTAGAAACGCGGCAGTGGTACGAACGCCTGGCGATGTGAATGATGGCGTTGGCGGGTAAGGGATCCCCTTCGGCTCCGCTCAGGGCAGGCTTTCGACTACGATTGTGCCTCGCGTTCGCAAAGCACAATCTCCGCTCAGGCTGACAGCGCTGGAAGGCCCAATTTATCCTTGGCCGGCAGCGGCGGCGCAGCGCAGCGGATCGACATCCCAGAGGGTGACGTCGGTGGAAAGATTTTCGACTCCCACTTCGCCGGCCATTTCCGTACCCGGCTTGCCGCACCACACGATGCGGAATTGAGCTTTCGTGCCTTCGTACAAAACGTCCACCACGTCTCCTGGCTTCAGCCGTGCGTCCACACATTGCAGAGTAGCGCCACGTCCGCTGATGTTGCGCAGGCTGGCGGGCTGAATGAACGGGCGGGAATAACTGTCCATGCCCCAGATCTGAACGGGAAGGTCAACGCAGATACGCGACTGCCGGCGCCGGTCCATTTCAATTCTCCTTGGCCTCAAAGCGAGTTCAAGGGATGGTAGGCGGGCGCGGTAGGCAAACAAAGGTAACGACGGTCACACGCCGAGAGTGTCGAAAGTTTGCCGGGCGGGGTGGGGGTTAATCCAAGCTAGATCCGGAGGTTAGTCGGGGTCTCCGAGAGAGCAAGCGCCAGGACCGCGAGGGTCGCCGCAGGAACCACAACCACCGGTAGGAGTTGCAGCTCCAGTCGAGCCTTTCGCGGCGACGGCGAAAACACTGAGCTGCGGGCTCAACTTCTTGCTTTGACACTTGGGACACTTCGCCTTGTCGCGGCCAAAGATCAAAGTTTCGAACTCGTGCTGACATTCCTGACAGACATATTCAAAAATCGGCATTGGATGACTCCCGTGCAGCGGACTACTCCTATTAGAATCAATTTGTGGGAACTTCGCAAACTGTCGCGGTGACGCTTGCAATCTCCAACTCCAGGAACTGCGTTCGAGGGTGGCCTGACTGAGAAGCCGCCAGCGTTCGCTTCTACCGAATTCCGGCCGCGCAAATGGTTGCGAGGCGGGCACGCGCAGACTCTTGCTGCCTTCTTTCTGCCTCGCCGAATCGATCTGCCGCCTGTCGAACAGAGACTGATCGAGGTGGAACCAGGTGTTCCTGTTCTATGCCACTGTCATTGGCAGACGGAGCGGAGCAGCGCCCTGACCCTGATCATCGTGCATGGCCTGGAAGGATCGAGCGAGTCGCAATACATGTTGGGAATCGCGCGGAATGGGTTTGCCGCCGGCATGAACGTGGTGCGCATGAACCAGCGCAACTGTGGCGGCATGGATCATTGTGCGCCCACGCTGTACAACTCCAGTCGCTCGGGGGATGTGGCGGCGGTGGCGCGCAATATTGTGGAGCGCGACGGGATTCGAGGTTTCGTGCTCATTGGTTTTTCCATGGGCGGCAATCTGGTTCTCAAGCTGGCGGGGGAGTGGGGCAGTGACGGTCCCGCGGAATTCCGCGGAGTAGCGGTGGTTTGTCCGGCAGTGAATCTGGCGGCCGGAGCCGACGCGCTGCATGAGCCCGCCAACCGAATGTACGAATATTATTTTCTGGTGCAACTGTTCCGGCGGTTTCGGCGCAAGGTGCGGTTGTTTCCCGAGACGTATGACGCCTCGCGCTTGCGGGGAATTAAGAGCTTGCGAGATTTCGACGAACGCGTGACCGCATACTATTGCGGTTTCGCGGGCGCTGACGACTACTATGACCGCGCTGCCGCCGCCCATGTTGTGGATCGGATCGCGCGTCCTACATTGGTGATCCATGCGGCCAATGATCCTTTCGTTCGCATTTTGCCGGAGACGCGGCAGAAGCTTCTCTCCAACCGCAACATCACCTACATCGAGAGCGCGGATGGCGGGCACTGTGCGTTCGTGGGTGGGCGCGAAGGCTCCGCGAGCTATGATGGGCGATGGGCGGAGCGGGAAGTGGTGGCCTTCGCCAGACAATTTCAGTAGCTCGTGTGGGCGCGGGCACTGCTGCCCGCGCTGCCGGCAGCCTGCACAAGGGCTCGCGGGCAAGAGTGCCCGCGCCACACATTCAGTGGGCGCGGGCGGGGCTTCGAAACCAGGCCAGAATCTCAGTGCCGTGTCCCTTCCACCGCGTTCGCAGAAAAGCGAGGGCGAGCATCGAGAGGAAAATTACGAGCAATCCAACCGATGCGGTGCGGATGCTGACGCTGTGTTTGGGCAGGATTGAAACTCGACCGTATACGAATTCGATGTGGACCCAGTACACCAGCAGAGAAGCCTGGCCCAGTTGAATGAGCGGGCTGAAGCCCCAATGTCCCGTGGGCCGTTGTCCGAATCCCCAGCGGCACCACGCATAACTCGCCGTAAGAATCATGAGCAGCATGCCCACGCGGATCAGCCAGAACTCTGGGCTGGTGTGCCAATAATCGTAGACCGCGTAGAGTTGGCGCGGTTGCGCGTCGAGCCAGCGGGAGGCCGCAACGAACACCAGGCCCGCCGCGCCGAGAAGAAAGAAAATCGGGGCCTCGTGCCGGCGCGCCCACTCGCTCTGCAAAACAAAACCGCAGGCCAGACCCGCGAAGGCGAACGCCGTCCAGGGAAAAATCGGGAAGAGCCAGGCCTGCGGCGTGCCCAGATTGTGGACGCCATTGATGTAGGCCTCCAGCGGCCACGGCAGCCAGTTCGGGCTCCAGGTTGTCCATAGGGGCGGGGTGAGCAGAGAAATCAGCCCAGCCGTTCCAGCAGAAGCAAAAATCAGGGCGAGCCTCGCCTGCGCCCCGCGGTGCATGGCCAGCACCAGCCAGCAGACCACGCCCATGAGCATCATAGAGACGCCGATGGTGTTGAGCACATCCACGCGCAGCAGATCGCTGAGCGGCGCCCAGCCCCAGGCGATGACGTATTCCTGCAGGCGAAAGAGCAGGCCGAAGGCAAAGATCTCCGCGCCGCGGCGAATCGTGGTCCGGACAATTTGCGCGGGCGGCAAATTCTTCTGCCAAAGCTTTGCCGTTACCAGGGCGAACGAAATGCCCGCCAGAAATAAAAACAAGGGGGCAGGGAAGGTTCCCCCAAGTTGCGAGTACATGAAGAACTTGCCTTGGCGCGCGGCGGGGCCGAGCCAGGAGTCGTAGCAATGGGTTTGGAACATCAGGACGCAGGCCAAGCCGCGCATCCAATCGATGTAGGCCAACCGGGATGGAGAGGCGGATGTCAATGCGACACCGCATGATACTCCACCGCGAGCTTGTGATAAATTTTGCTAAGGGGCGCGTAGCTCAAATGGATAGAGCACCGGATTTCTAATCCGGTGGTTGCAGGTTCGATTCCTGCCGCGCCTACCAGGCTAACTCATTGGCCCCAAGAGTGAGTTGGCGGTAAAGGCTTTGCTGGCGATTCGTTCAGCATCTCACTATGCCCGTCCTGGGGTTCCAGCTTCTTCATTGCATCTGAGCGAGGACTAAGCCGTTCGGCGAGTAATTCTAGTCGCATAACTAGAAAGGACTATTTACTCCTCCAGTCGCCGGGCCTAGCGTGAGCGGCGAAAGGAGTTTCACCATGCTTCCAGTCAAACACACGAAGAAGTTTGGCCCCTCGAAACTCAAGCCGACGCTAGACAACCATCTTATGGCTTACGTGGCGGCGGCCAGCGCGGCTGGAGTGACCACGCTCGCCCTGGCACAGTCGGCCGCAGCCAAAATTGTTTACACCCCAGCCAACATCGACGTTGGATCTTCCTACGCCCTCGATCTCAACCATGATGGAATCGCGGACTTTACCCTTCGAACTGCAATATTCGATAGCGGGCACGGACAACTTCTTTCCTTGTTGTTCGACGTTCCCGGGAATGCTGTTGATAATTTCGCCCGTCCCTTACCAATCGGTGCACGCATCGGACCGGGGCAAACATTCCGCTCGTCTGTGAGTTCATATGGTGGGAAGAATATGGGGGAGCATTTCGATTACGGAACGATCTCAAATTCGAACGGCCCTTGGGTGAACGTCACAAACAAATTCCTCGGACTGAAGTTCCTTATTAACGGAGAGTTCCATTATGGCTGGGCGCGACTCACGGTGACTGGCGCAATTTCGGCCACTCTAACAGGCTACGCCTACGAAACTGTGCCGAATCGAGGGATTCGAGCGGGCCAAAGAAGCGGACCCGAGGTCGAGACCTCTTCCGTCTCTCCGTTTGACGTACCGGCGGTCTCAAACTTGTCCGCTTTAGGCTTGTTGGCCAGTGGAGCGGAAGGGCTCGCCATTTGGCGTCGGAAGGAGACAGAACTCGCCTAAAGGGTTGCCCTAGCGTACACATCCAGACCATCTTTTCGCCGCTACGTGGAGCGGGTAAAACTTGTCCGACTTGGCGGGAACCGTGGTAGTCCGTCTGGGGCTGAGGTCTGTTGACACTTGTACCCCAGCCTCAAAGACTTGCCTGGGTTATGACTCGAATCGCACGTTTTCGCACATTCTAAGGGCGGTGTATGGTCGCCTTAAGGCACAGAGAAATCATTGCCCATGAATTTTGGCGCCTTTCTAATCCGGTGGTTGTAGGTTCGATTCCTGCCGCGCCTGCCATAGAAAACAGTTGCCAGTTGCCAGCAATGCACACGGCAGCGGCCCTGTCCTCCGTTGATTTTCCTGACGACTGCATGCGCATCTCATACATCCCTGGCAGCTAGACAAGATCGAGAACCGCAGGGGCTGAAAGCCGGAATGCTGGGGCTCTGGACGGCACTCTTCGGCTTCACTCAGGGCAGGCTCCTGAAAGGCGTGCCCTTCCCAAACCCATTTTACGGGACGACTTCGAGTCACTGACCATTGGTCTTCCGGTGCTCGCACGTAGTTGTGTTGAGGCAGCCGTCGGCCAGCATCAGGCGCTCTACTGGCTTGCCTCCGATGATGTGCGATTCAATGATCTCGTCGACGTCAGCCTCGCTGACGTGCCCATACCAAATGGCATCGGGATAGACCACAACGCTCGGGCCGTGTTCGCATTGATCGAGACAGCCCGACTGGTTCGCCCGCACTGTACCCTTGAGGCCTCGTTCCGCCAGTTTCTGTTTGAATAGTTTCTGCAGTTTCGCCTGGCCGCTGGGATCGCAGCATCCGCGCGGATTTCCCGGAGGGCGCTGATTGCCGCATACGAAGATGTGTTTTTCGAACTTAGGCATGAAATCACGAGGCAGAATTCGACGAAGTCTTCACGCAACCGGCTGTTGTTCCAGAGGTAGTGAGGTTGTGAGTTCGGCATCCCAGATGCCCTCGAAATCGACGAAATAACCCTGCACTTCGAGTCCGGGAATTGCCTCTAACAGATTGGCGGCTGCACGCGCCAGTTCGCGTTGGTGATGCGCGGCTTCGGCTCGAGGGTCGCCACCGAAACCGCCGTCCAGGCCTCCGTAGGCGCCGCAATCGGAGTGCACCATCAGGATTACCCGCTTGGTGCCGTGCAGGCGCATTGACTTGCGAATCTGCTCCAGGACAAACTCACGGTCGGTCTCGAGTTCCGGCGAGGCCAGGCATTTGGCGCCACCGGCAATCTTGATGGGGTCGGAATGTATCACGCCGATGCGCTTGAGGAACTTTCGGAATCCCAGCTCAAACCGGTTATCGAAGCACCAGAGGATGGCCGCGTCGCAATGATACTTCTCGCGCGGAGCGTCGAAGTGAAACACCTTTTTCACGATGGCCTCCTCGTCCGGACGATTCTATAGCCTCTATTTTACCCGAGAGCCGTGGAGCCCCAGCGGACTGACGAGTTCGCGCGTTGCCATTCGCGTATGGGCGCGATAAGATACTTCGTACACATCTTCTCCGCTTTTATCCCAGTTAGCCTTTAGAGTATTTGCCGCGGCAAGGCGTGTGCGACCCCCGGTGTTTATGCGTACGCGCAGCGCTGTTGAGCGTTCGCGAATCCCTGTGACGGAGTTGGCAGTGAAACGAGGCAAGACTGCGGTAATTGTCGGCGCCCAGTGGGGCGACGAGGGCAAAGGAAAGATTGTCGACGTTCTGTCGGAGAGTTTTTCCGTTGTAGCCCGTTATGCCGGCGGCCATAATGCCGGCCACACTGTCATCATCAACGGCAAGAAGTTCGTGCTGCAACTTGTTCCCTGCGGAGTGCTGCGGAGGGCATGCCGCAGCGTGATCGGCAACGGCGTGGTTCTGGACCCCATGGCCTTTCTGAAGGAAGTGGGTGGCCTGCGCGACGCGGGCGTGAGGGTCGACGGAAATCTTTTTGTTTCCAACCGCGCGCAGGTGATTCTGCCCTACCACCGCATGATCGAATTGGCGGCGGAGAATGCTCCGGGACGAGTGAAGATTGGCACCACTTCACGTGGAATCGGCCCGGCCTACGAAGACAAGATGGGACGCCGCGGACTGCGAGTAGCGGATTTGCTCGATCTGCAGCTACTGAAGAAGCACATCGAAAACGCGGTGCGCGAGAAGAATATGATCGCGCACGCGCTGTTCAATTCCGAACCTCTCGACGCCGACAAAATGTATACGGAATACGCGCAGGCCGCCGAGAAGATCGGTCCGTTTGTGTGCGATACGGCGGTGCTGCTGAATCAGGCGCTGGCCGGTGGCGAGGCGATTCTATTTGAAGGGGCGCAGGGTACGATGCTCGACATCGATCACGGGACCTATCCTTTCGTGACGTCTTCCAGCGCGACTTCCGGAGGCGCGGCGACCGGTACAGGTGTGGCGCCGAATGCAATCGAGTCGGTAATCGGACTTACCAAGGCTTATTGCACACGGGTTGGGGAAGGTCCGTTTCCCAGCGAGGAGAAGGGCGACTTAGGCGAACAACTTCGCAAGCGCGGCAACGAGTTTGGGGCGGTTACGGGACGTCCGCGGCGCACGGGCTGGCTTGACTTGCCTCTGTTGCGCTACGCTGGCATGATTAACGGCATCTCCTGGCTGGTGGTAACCAAGCTGGATGTGCTCGACGAACTGGCGGAGATTCCAGTCTGCGTGAGTTACATTGTGGATGGAAAGAAGACGATGGAAATCCCGGCGCAGGCCAGTGGTTACGACAAGCTGGAGTGCGTTTATCAGAAGATGCCCGGGTGGCGGAGTTCCACGCAGGGTGTTACTAAGTTCGACCAATTACCCAAACTGGCTCGCGAATATCTGGGTTTCGTGGAGAAAGAGACCGGCGCGAGGATTGGCATGGTCTCAACCGGGCCGGATCGGGATCATACAATTATTTTGGATCAGTTCGCGGATGAGTTGCAGACAGCCTCATCCGGGAGAGTCTAGAATTGACTTCCACTTTGTCAGGCAGTGAGACTACTTACTAAGACTACGTAAGGAGCGCGTACGATGGTGGTTTTGGCAGTGACGTGGATGGCGAAGGCCGGGCACGATGCCGATGTTGCCCCAATTTTTGCAAAGCTGACGGAAGAATCCCGCAAGGAGCCCGGGTGCCTGATGTATCAAGTCCATCGGCATAAGACCGAGCCGCGGCGCTTCTTCATCTATGAGCAGTATAAGGACGATGCCGCGCTCGAAGCCCATCGCACGGCGCCGCACTTTTTGCAGTACGCCCGCAAAGATTTACCCAAGGTAGCGGACCGAATAGAAGGTCACTTATACGAAGCGCTAGGGTAGGCCGTGTGGGCGCGGGCGACTCGCCCGCGCTGGTCCCCTCATTTAATCTTATCCGCCATCAACTCGCCGCCCGACGCGTAACTTTCCTTCGACACTTCATGGAAAGCCACAATGATGCCTTCGCGGCGCGCTCCGGCTTCTTCGACCAGCGCATCGGTGATGCGCTTCGCGATCTTGCGCTTCTGTTCAGCGGTGCGGCCCTGCAGCATCGTGATTTGAACCATTGGCATAAAGGCAGTTCCCAGTTCTCAGTTCTCAGTAACTGCCCCAGCTCTCGGCCTCGTGGTCTTTCACTGAGAACTGAGAACCGAGAACTGAGAACTCTGTTATTGCGCCAGCTCGTACCCGGCGAAGAAGAAACTCAACTCGAAGCGCGCCGTGTCCTCGGCATCGGAGCCATGAATGGCGTTGTGCTCAATGCTGGAGGCCCACTTCTTGCGGATGGTGCCTTCCTCAGCGCTGGCCGGGTTGGTGGCGCCCATCAGCTTGCGAAGGTCGGCAATGGCGTTTTCTTTTTCCAGGGCCAGCGCGACGATCGGTCCGCTCGACATGAAATTGGTGAGCGAACCGTAGAATGGCCGGCTGGCATGCACGGCATAAAACTGCTCCGCCTGATGCTTGGATATTTCCAGCATCTTCATGGCGAGAATGCGGAAGCCGTTCTTCTCGAATTGTTCAATGATGTCGCCGACCGCGTTCCTGGTTACGGCGTCCGGCTTTACGATGGTAAGAGTTCGTTGTAAAGTTTTCATAGTTGGTGGTTCGTCGTTCGTCCTTGGTCGTTGGCTTGCTTGCTAAACTTTCACTCCCAGCGCCGCCACGAGAGTTTCCCCGATGGCCGCTGGAGATTTTGCCACGCGGATGCCGGCTGCTTCCATGGCCTTGATCTTCTCTGCTGCCGTTCCCTTGCCGCCGGAGATAATCGCTCCCGCATGACCCATGCGGCGCCCGGGAGGCGCGGTCTGCCCGGCGATGAAGCCGACTACCGGCTTCTTCATTTTCGTCTTCACAAACTCCGCCGCGGTTTCCTCGGCGTCGCCTCCGATTTCACCAATCATGATCACGGCTTCGGTCTCAGGATCGCGGTTAAACAGATCGAGCGCGTCCAGGAAATTCGTCCCGATAATCGGATCGCCGCCAATGCCAATGGCAGTGGATTGTCCGATGCCGCGCTGCGTGAGCTGATGCACGGCTTCGTAAGTGAGCGTGCCGGAGCGCGAAACGATTCCGACCGAGCCCTCCTTGTGGATCGACCCTGGCATAATGCCGATCTTGCACTTGCCGGGCGAAATGATGCCGGGGCAGTTTGGTCCAATCAGCCGCGAGCGCCGGTTCTGCACGAACTCCCAAGCCTTGACCATGTCGAGTGTGGGAATGCCCTCGGTGATGCAGACGATGAGATCGAGTTCGGCGTCGGCTGCTTCCATGATGGCGTCGGCCGCAAACGGCGGCGGAACAAAAATAACAGTCGTGTCGGCGCCGGTCTTCTCGACAGCTTCGTGCACGGTGTTGAAAATGGGCCAACCTTCGTGCGTTGTCCCGCCCTTGCCGGGTGTTACTCCGCCCACCACTTGCGTTCCGTAGGCCGCGCAGGCTTTGGCGTGAAAGGTGCCTTCGCGTCCGGTCAGGCCCTGCACGATCAATCGCGTTTTCTCGTTAACCAGGATTGCCATATATACGATTCCTCACTGCGTCTACCATCTCATTACACGCGCGTTAGACTCCTCGGGCCGCCGCGACTACTTTGTCTGCAGCATCTTTCATGGTGTCGGTCACTACGAAGTTGAGGCCGGAATCCATCAGGATCTTCTTGCCCTCATCCACGTTCGTACCTTCGAGGCGCAGCACGACGGGAAGCTTGATGTTCGTCTTCTTAGCCGCTTCCACCACGCCAGTCGCCAACGTATCGACGCGCAGAATGCCGCCAAAAATGTTGATCAGCACCGCCTTCACGTTCTTATCGCTAAGCAGGATCTCGAAAGCGTGCGCGACCTGCTCGGCGCTGGCGCCGCCGCCCACGTCGAGGAAGTTTGCGGGCATGCCACCGGCATATTTGATGATATCCATGGTGGCCATGGCCAGCCCGGCGCCATTCACCATGCAGCCCACGCTGCCGTCGAGCTTGATGTAGTTCAGGCTGTACTTCGAAGCCTCGACCTCGAGCGGATCTTCCTCCGTGATGTCGCGCAGTTCGCGAATATCGGGATGACGGAAGAGCGCGTTGTCGTCGAAGGTCAGCTTGGCGTCGAGCGCGAAGAGCCGGCCATCGGTGGTGGTGATGAAGGGATTGATCTCGACCAGCGAAGCATCGGTGTCGAGAAACGCTCTGTAGAGGTTGGAAAGAAATTGCACCGCGGGATTGATCTGCTTGGCGTTCAGCCCGAGCTTGAAAGCCATCTTGCGCGCCTGAAACGCTTCCAGCCCCATGCCAGGATCGATGTGCTGCTTCAGAATGGCATCGGGATTCTCCGCTGCTACCTGCTCGATTTCCATTCCGCCCGCGGCGGAGGCCATGAACATGGGCTTGCCTTCCGCGCGGTCGACTAGAATGCCCAGGTACAGTTCTTTTTCGATAGGCAGAGTTTCTTCGATCAGCAACCGCCGCACGATGCGGCCTTCCGGGCCCGTCTGATGCGTCACCAACCTCATGCCCAGCATCTTTTCGGCGATGTCTCCCGCCTCATTGGCGGACTTGGCGATCTTCACGCCTCCGCCCTTGCCGCGGCCGCCCGCATGAATTTGCGCCTTCACCACCACTCCGGTTGCTCCGGCGCTGAACAATTCTTTCGCGGCGGAGTCGGCTTCTTCGCGCGAAGTCGCCATCGTCCCTAGCGGCACGGTCACACCGTACTTCTTAAGAATTCCTTTTCCCTGGTACTCATGGATTTTCATAATGACGCTCGTCAGCTAAGAATCGGAAGGAACCTGCTTGCGGCTATCGACTGAGGGCAGCAAACCTTTAATTTTATAGAAGGGGAACGGATTAGGGCAAACGCACGGACAACAGCCTTTGGAATTTGGCTTCACGCATTCCAGAATGGGGCCACAAAGATGCTACGCTAGTGCGCAACCATGATCCTCGACGCCCTCCATCGCATCGCCAATAACGGCCAATCGCTGGCGCGCGCGGAAGCGCGTGAGGTGATGGCGGAAGTGCTCGCGGGAAACTGCACCGACGCGCAGATCGCCGCGCTGCTAGTGGCGTTGCGCATGAAGGGCGAGACGGTCGAAGAGATCGTCGGCTTCGCCGAAGCGATCCGCGCCGCGGCAACGCCGTTGCCTATCTCACTTGCCGTGTCCGGCGCTCCCGCATCCACCGCACTCGATTTAAGCGGCACCGGCCGCGACGCGCTGGCCGAGTCATCGCTCGTCGACACCAGCGGCACCGGCGGTGACGCCAGCGGAACCTTCAACATTTCAACGGCTACAGCATTTGTGACTGCCGGCGCGGGTGTACGCGTAGCCAAGCACGGCAACCGCAGCATCAGCTCGAAGTGCGGCTCGGCCGACGTGATGGAAGCCCTGGGCGTGAACATTCAGTTGACTCCGGAGCGCGCGGCGCAGTGCCTGCGCGAAATCGGATTCTGTTTCTTGTACGCGCCCGATCTGCACTCCTCCATGAAGCAAGTGCAGAAGGTGCGGCGCGAACTGCGCCTGCGCACCATGTTCAACCTGCTCGGTCCGCTCACCAATCCGGCGCATGCTTCGGGACAAGTCGTGGGCGTGTACGCGCTTGACATGGTCGAAAAGCTAGCCGAAGCGCTGAGCATGCTGGGAACGCATCGCGCTCTCGTGGTGCATGGCCTCGATGGACTCGACGAGATAACGATCACCGGACCGACTCGCGTGGCCGAAACGCGCGACGGATCAGTGCGGACATACGAAGTCGATCCCGAAGAATTCGGCATGAAGCGGGCCACGCTCGCGGACATTTCGGGCGGCGATGCGGCGGAAAATGCGGCGATCGTTCGAGAGGTTCTAAGTGGAAAGAAATCTCCGCGCCGCGATGTAGTTCTGCTGAACTCCGCGGCGGCACTGGTGGCGGCGGGACGGGCAGATCGTCTTGCGGATGCGATTCCAGTGTCGGCACAGTCGATCGATTCCGGCGCGGCCGCGCGCAAACTGGACACGTTGGTGCGTTTCAGCCGCAGTCAGTGACGATCTGCTGCTGACTACTTCGAAGCATCGGCCGCCTCGATCTTGAATGTATTGTTCGTCGTGTCGCTCTCGGGCACGCTGCCGTCGTTGACCACGATTTCCTCCGGCGGTTTCTGAACCTCCACGCGAATCACGCCGTTGCTCTTGCCGCGTACCACAAGGCGTTTGGTGACTTCTCCTCCGGCAAACCTTACCGTCAGCGGAACTTCGGCTCCTGCCGTGCCCAGGTTGTCCACTGTGATCGTGAGCATGTAACCCTCGGGCAAGGTCTTGCGGGTGAATGCGGACGCCACTTTGAAATCGGGCAGGCCGCGGTCGCGGTAAACCCAATCGTCGAAGAACCATTCCAGATCGCGCTGTGTCTGCGCCTGGATCAATCGCGGCATGTAAGAAGGCTCTTTGTCCTGCTCCGGATGGTACGACGCGAGAGCCTTTTTCAGCGTCGAATCGCCGACCATGTCGCGCAACATCCACCACACACACATCGCTTTGCTGCGATAAAGATCTTCGTCGGCGGTGTTCACTAAGGACCGGTTCACTGCATCTTCGGATCTAGGGACGGCTGTCTGCTTTTCTTTTTCTTTCTGAGCGGCGCTGAAGGCGGACCGGTGCAATCCCATGTAATCGAGCGCTGCCTGGCGTCCGCTCTGACGTTCGAGATAGAGCACTTGCGCGAAGTGGGCGAGGCCCTCGTCGATCCAGGGCCGCGGCGAGGAAAAAGCCGCGTGGGTCAACTGGTGGGCAGACATCAGGGCCGCCAGCTTCGGGTCGATACTCGCAAGAGGCGTGAGCAAGAACGCTCCGGCTTCCATGGGAGCAGCGCTTGGGTCGGGGAGATCATCCGTCTCCGCTTTTCTTCGCAGCGCACCAAACCATTCCATGATGAAGGGGGTTGCCCGTTCAGCGGCGTCCGCGTAAACAGTTGCCGCCGCATCATGACCGCTAAGATAGCGAACTGTGATGTCCGGCTGTTCTAGAACTGCATAGCTGGCAATGACCAACATCGGGATGACGGGTCCCAGCGGCATGGGTGCACAATCGGCGACTACCTTATAGGCCCGACCCATCTGTTCATACGTCGTGACCTTGCATATGGTGCCGCTGATGAGAAGCTGGGGCAGTTCGCCTTCGTCGGTTTCCTCGATCTGGAAGTGGATCTTCGCGGCTGTTTCTCGCGCCTTCAGTCGACCGAGAACGTCGTAAAAGCTGCTTGGTTCGGAGAGGTCAGCGGCTTCGGTCGCGATCGGATACCACGCTACGTAACCCACTCCGCGCACCGCCGTGAATTTCGTACTGATCTGGTCCCAGTCGGAACTGTTCGCCTGCGCTTCGGGTGCGCCGATGCGCGTCAACCGCGTCGCATCGAGGACAATTACGCCTTCGTAGGCGATCTCCAGATCGACGGTGCCCTTGGGCGGGACTGCCGCCGGCAAAGTCACAATGGCTTCGGATAGCGCGCCCGTGTGATCGATATCGGAAGTGTAGGGCTGCGAGACAAATTGCAACTGCTTGCCGCCGGCCTTGATGGAGCGCCAGCCTAGCGAAGACGAAATCTGCAGCACCGCGATCTTCTGCGGCGTTGGCGAATCATTTCGGAGAGTGATGGTGCCGCGAACTCCCAGCCTCTGCTGTTCAGGCTCCACGCGGACATTCAAGTCGTATTTTGTAAACGTAAATGCCTCGCGATCGAGCGAAAAGGCATTCACCACAGAGGCGCAGAGAACACAGAGAAAGCAAAAGCTGAGGCCGCACAACTTCATTTCGCACTCGAGGACGCTTCTTTGTTTTGCGAGGGATTTTGCGCGCGTCTCTGCCGCACAATTTCATACATCACGACCGCTCCCGCGACCGACACGTTCAACGAAGGAACTTTGCCCAGCATCGGAATCGAAACCAGGAAGTCGCACTTCTTCTTTACCAGGTCGTGCAGGCCCTTGCCCTCGGCGCCCAGCACCAGCGCGCAATCCATGTTGTAGTCGAGGGCGTCGTAGGTCTGCTTGCCGCGCTCGTCCAAACCGACCGTCCAAATATTGCGATCCTTCAATTCTTCCACGGTACGCGCGATGTTCGTCACTCTCGCAATTGGCAAGTGCTCACTTGCGCCGGCCGACGCTTTGGTGACGGTACCGGTGACGGCGGTGGCGCGGCGTTCTGGAATCACCACACCGTCAGCGCCAGCGGCGTCGGCGGTGCGCAAAACGGCGCCCAGGTTATGCGGGTCTTCCACACCGTCGAGCACGATGACGAAAGAATATCGCCCGCGCTTGGCGCCCACCACGTCATCGAGGTCGCTATATTGTTTGGCAGACGTGACGGCCACTACTCCCTGGTGCGCCGCGTTGCCAGCCATGCGGTCAAGTTCCACGCGCGTGAGAAAACGCACGGGCACGCCCAGCTTGCGGCAGTCTTCGATCATCCGCTGCAGACGGATGTCGTGCCGCTCCTTCGCCATGCCGACCCATTGGAAGGCGCGTCCCCGGGCCTTGAGCGCCTCGGTGACGGCGTTGATGCCGTAGATATAGTTCATAAGAGCAGTTGCCGGTTGTCAGTTGCCAGTTGCCAGAAATTCGGTGCGTTCATCATTCAGTGTATCGAAAGCGGCTGATTCAGACAGCGCCCGGTGCTTGTCGCAGATCGGGAAGGGCACGACTTCAGTCGTGCCGTAAAGACGCCCGCCGGGACCGGCTTTAGCCGCTGAGGGTCGCAGTCAGAACCTGCACGATGTCCTCAGGTTCCGGACGATCCGTGTAATCCTCTTTCGCCGACGCGTAGAGCACCGTGCCGTCGCGGTCGATGATGTAGGTCGCAGGAATCGGCAACTCCCAACTGTCGTCTCCGTTCACGAACGGCAGGTTGACGAACGCACGTTGATAGACTGCCCGCTGATCGTCGGGTACGCGGTAGGTGAGGCCGAACTGCCGTGCTAATCTGTTGCCGGCATCCGAAAGCAGCGGGAAGCGTAACTTGTGCTGGTCGCGCATGAAAAAAGATTGCTGAACAGTCTGAGGCGAAACAGCCGCGAGCGTCGCTCCTGCCTGCTCGATTTCTGGCAGGACGAGGTTCATGGCTTCCATCTGACCGACGCAAAACGGGCACCAGCGGCCACGGATGAAGCAGAGCACAAGGCGGCCGTAGGCGAGCAAGTCGGAGGTAGAGACGGTCTTGCCGTCGTGATCTTGCAGCTGGAATTCTGGAATCCTCGCGCTAACGGGCAGAATGGTCGACACTAGGTTCTGGTGCTTTAGTTTAGCGACGGCGCGGGCGTGAATCGCCTGCGTCTCCGCGGGAACGTACTTCGCAATCAGTTCCTTGCGCTCGGCGTAGATTTCGCGCAGAGAGCGGATGTCAGTCTCGGGACTCGATTCTTCGAGGGAGCGCCATTTCATAAAGGTTATCCGAGTCGGACGTACAGGACACGCATACAAAGAAAAAGGCGGCTGAGCGGGATTCGTATCCCCGCGAGCCGCTAGGGCAGCTCTCCCAGTCGCAAACAATATCATACCGTCGGCCAGCTTCATTTACTGGCAACTGGCCGCTGGCAACCGGCAACTGCATTCCCTACATTCCCGGCAGCTTCATCCCCGCCATTCTGCGCGCGAAACTGGGCTTGCCCATCTGCTTGAACATCTTTTTCATCTGCGCGTATTGGCGGAGCAGGTTATTTACTTCCTGCACAGTGGTGCCGGAGCCGCGGGAGATGCGTTTGCGGCGGCTGCCATTGATCACTTCGTGATGATTGCGTTCGTGCACTGTCATCGAATTGATAATGGCCTCGACGCGGTTGATCTGTTTTTCGTCCACGCTGTCGGCGGCTTTTTGCAGGCCGGAGAACGGACCGATGCTGGGCAACATTCCCATCAGGCTCTTGATCGAGCCCATCTTCTTTACTTGCCGCAACTGGTCGCGAAAGTCTTCGAGCGAGAAGCCGTCGCCGGTGAGGGCTTTGGTGGCCATCTCCTGCGCCTTCTTCTTGTCGATCTGCGATTCGGCGCGCTCGATCAGCGAAAGAATGTCGCCCATGCCGAGAATGCGCGACACGATGCGGTCGGGATGAAACGGCTCCAGCGCATCGTACTTCTCGCCCACGCCGATGAATTTGATGGGCTGCCCCGTCACCTGCCGGATGGAAAGCGCCGCGCCGCCGCGAGCATCGCCGTCCATCTTGGTAAGGATGACGCCGGTGAGCGAGAGCTTCTTGTGGAACTCGTCGGCGGAGCGCACCGCGTCCTGCCCGGTCATGGCGTCGGCGACGAACAGAATCTCTGAGGGATTCAGCAGCTTTTTCAGCGACTGCATCTCGTTCATGAGATCGTCGTCGATGTGCAGACGCCCGGCAGTGTCGACGATTAGCACGTCACAGCCGGAAACGATGGCCTCGCGGCGGGCTTCTTTTACAAGGCGCTCGACCGCTTGCGTGAGCTGCGCGGGAGTTGTAGCGTCGCCCACTTCGCCTTCGTAGATCTGCGCCTTGACGGCCTGCGCCACAACTTTCAACTGCTCGCGCGCCGCGGGACGGTACACGTCCACGGAAACCAGTAGCGGACGATGCCCGCCCGTCTTGAACCAGTTCGCCAGCTTGCCCGAAGTGGTGGTCTTGCCGGAGCCCTGCAATCCAGCCATCAGAACAACCGTGGGCGGCTGCGAGGCGAACTTCATGCGCGCCGTGTCTTTGCCGAGCGTCTCGACCAGTTCGTCGCGCACGATCTTGATGACCTGCTCGCCGGGAGAAAGCGCGGTCAGCACTTCCTGCCCCACGGCCTTGGCCTGGATGCGGTCAATCAACTCTTTGACCACTTTGAAGTTAACGTCGGCTTCGAGCAGCGCCAGCCGAATTTCGCGCATCGCCTCGGCAATGTTTTCCTCGGATAGCCGGGCCTGGCCGCGAAGGGACTTGAATGCGCGCTGAAGTTTTTCTTGTAAGTTCTCGAACATTTGAATAGCTACTATCTTATCAGCCACGATGGGTATACTTCTGCGGATACCCCGTAGGCGCCGTCCCTGCGGGACTCATTCCTTTTTTCAACTCCTTCCCGGCACTGCCGTGCCGGGCTTTCCCATGGTGCCTTCGGCACTGCGTTTTCCGAGAACACTTGCCCTCTACTTAACCTTCGGCCTTACCATCTCGAACCGCTGCGTGGTTCTGGTGTACTGAATCCCGCCCATGCGTCCGATTAGGTCCAGCGAGTTGCGGTCCAGCTTGCCATCTTTGAGATGCGCGTCATTCATGTGAATCGAGACAATCTCGCCGATCACGAGGCTGCCGCTGGTGGGCTTGGGAGAGAAGTCGATAATCTGATGGAGCTTGCACTCAAAGCTGACGGGAGATTCGCCGACTCTGGGCGGGCGAACTATCTTCGACGACTCCGGAGTAAGCTTCGCCAGTTCGAATTCGTCTACTGATGCGTCGTATTCGCCGCTGGTCAAATTCATCGGTTCGCGGAGTTCGTAGGTAACGATGTTGACGACGAATTCCCGCGTTTCACGGATGTTCCGCAATGTGTCTTTAGCTTCGCCGTGCCCGACTTCCGGCGTCTTGGGACGCCGAAGCCCCGGCGCAAAAGCAAGCAAGGGAGGGTCGACGCACACCACATTAAAGAAGGAAAAGGGCGCAAGGTTATGCTGTCCCGACAGGCTTATCGTGGACACCCAGGCAATCGGGCGCGGCGCCACGGAGTTGAGCAAAATGCCGTAAAGCTCGCTGTGCGAAAGGTCTGACGGGGTGACGATCATTTCATCGAGTATATCTTCTGGCGGGACTCACTTCCCGGCTCACTTTTCTCCGCCGAACACTTCCTTGGCCGCGATCACCGTGTTGCTGTGAATGGTCACGGTATCTTCGACGTTCTGGGCGTAGCCGCCGGCGAAGGTCACCATCACCGGGATGTTCCGAGCATGCGCGACGCGGAATACAAGTTCGTCGCGTTTTTTCAATCCCTCAATCGTCAGAGACAAGCCGCCCAGTTGATCTTCTTTATAAGGGTCGGCGCCCGCGAGGTAGCACAGCAGGTCAGGAGCGGACTGCCGCAGGCCGGAGCTGAGCGCGTTGTCGAGCCAGGCCAGATAATCGTCGTCGCCGATGCCGTCGGGAAGATCCACGTCAATCGCTGACGGCGGCTTCCACATGGGATAGTTGTTGTGCTGGTGCAGCGAGATGGTGAAGACATCCCCGGCGTTTGCATTCTTCCGGCGGACTCCATGTGTGGCCACCGGCGAACCCGAAGCGGACGGCAGCGGATCGCCGGGCGCACGCTTTGCCGCAAAAATCACAGCCGTGCCGTTCCCCTGGTGGACGTCGCAGTCCACCGTCATCGCAGTGCGAATCTTGCCGTCGCGCTGCAGCCGGCGGATAGCCACAGCCACATCGTGGATCATGCAGAAACCCTCGCCGTGGTCCGGGAAGGCATGATGAAATCCGCCGCCAATGCTGATCGAGACGCGGTCGGTCAATGCCTGCCGCGCCGCCAGGATCGATCCTCCGGCCGCCAGCCAGAATGCCTCCACCAGATCGCGCGAGTAAGGAACCTCGAGCGCCAATTCCTCGCGCGCGCTGAGCGTGCCTGTTGCGAGCTTGTCGACATACTCCGGCGTGTGCACGAGCAGGATGTCCTCGTCGTTGGCCGGTTGCGGTTCCAGAAAATCATTCTCTTCCGCGACTCCGGCCGCGATCAGCCGTTCGCGAACACGCTGATATTTCTCGGAAGGGAAGACGTGTTGTCCGATGGGCAGGTAATAGGCGTCGCTGTAGATCAGCTTGAAGGGAAGCATGAGGCACTCAGCATTCAGCACTCAGCCAGTCGAGCGCTGACGGACTCCTATGATACGCGGAACGGGGCAGTTCGCAATTAGCGGTTGGCCAATTGCCAACTGCTGACTGCTGGTTCTTACCGCTTCTTCGGGGGCTGAATTGTCTGAGCCAACATCGCCCGGCGTACCGGCACGATCGCGCCCTTGGCCGGATCGGCGGCGGCATGGGCGCGGGTGAGCACTTCCTCCTGGATATATTGCACAAACTCCTGAATCTGGCGCTGCATTTCTTCCATGCGCTCCCGCATTTGCAGGATGATCGCCATGCCGCTGATGTTTACGCCCAGGTCGCGCGCCAGCGACAGGATGAACTCCAGCCGCTGCAGGTCTTCGTCCGTATAAAGCCGAGTGTTGCCCTCGGTGCGCGACGGCTTCAGCAGGCCCTCGCGCTCGTAGAGCCGCAAAGTCTGAGGGTGGATGCCATACATCTCAGCCACCGCCGAGATCATGTACGCACCTTTGGATTTACGCTTCGATGACATGTTTGTGATGAGCGCTTGCGCTCCTGTGCAACAACCAGCAGCTAATGAGCCAAGCTACGGTTCGCGGCACAAACGGTATAAGGCCGACCCAGTCGTGAGCCCACAACCAAACTAGGATGGCGCCCAATGCAAACGCGAACGTCGGAGCCCGCCAAGAGGTCGTGTGATGCCAGCTGAGTAGGATGGAAAAGCAGTACACGAAGGCGAGAACAGCAATGCTTGGAGCCACAAAGAAGACGACGAGGATTGCATCACCGAGATCGCCAGGCTTGTGGAACTTCCCGAAGATGAAATCTAGCGCGGCCGCGCCAAGAGATGCTAGCGTCATGGCCACGACGGCGGAAGCCAGAAGAGCCGCGGGCATTGCTAGCCAAACCGGCATTTTGCGATATGCGCTCTGGATACTCATAACTGAACTAATGTAGCACCGGGGGCAACGAAAAGCAGGTTCCTTAAGCAAGACGGGTTTTCCCCCCGAATTGCGCGAGGCAGAACTATTCCCGCGACAGAATTCCGCCAAACCTTTACTCGCCGCTGGCATCCAACTACCGGAGGTTATTTCATGGACGAAAATAATGCTATCAGCGTAGTTGAAAGTCTTATTGAGACGTGCAAGGACGGGCAGAAGGGCTACCAGGACGCTGCTTCGCACGTGAAACGGTCTGACTTGAAGACCTACTTCAACGAGGAGAGCCTCGAGCGATCTCGCTTTGCCGGGGAATTGGAAGCGGAATTGATCCGGCTGGGCAAACCGGACAAGAAAGTTTCCGGCTCGGTCTCCGGGACGCTTCGGCGCGCCTGGATCGATACCAAAGTCAGTCTTGGCGGTGGCGACAAGACGATCCTGGAATCGGTTGAGGCCGGCGAGGACAACGCCAAGGAAAACTACCAAAAAGCGGTCACTGGCGATTTGCCGGAAAATATCGCTCAGATTGTTCGCCGCCAAGCGGCGAGCGTGCAGAAAGCTCACGACAAAGTAAAGAGCTTGCGAGACGCGGCAAAGGCAGCTGCATAGTTCGGTGAAAACGCGTTCGGGAAAAGACGTTAACACAAAGAGGACCGGGGATTTTCCCGGTCCTCATTTTTCTTTCGAGGCGAATAGACTCAGGCCGCGGGCTGAGCTTTTTCCGTGGTGGCAGCCCACCCCTGCGGCTTCAGCAAATGGTTGACCGCGTAGGCCACCACGCCCGCCGCAATCAGGATCATGCCGAACTCGAACGAACTCATGTTCCAAACCTGTTCATGCTCGCTGCGGATGATGGAAAATCCCAGCAACAGCATGGGCGGGATGCCGATCGCGATTGCCCCAAACAATCCGCCAGGAACCCGGAAAGGCCGCGCCAGTTCCGGCTCGCGAAAGCGCAGCACGGCCAGCGCTATGAATTCCAGCATCAGGCTGAAACCGTAGAGAAGGATGTCGATCGTAACCAGGCGGGCAAAGCCCAGGCCGAGGCACATTGCCCAACACAGCGCCAGAGCGAGGATGGCTACCCAAGGCGCGCGCGATTTGGGATGCAGCTTGCCGAAAATTCCGGGAAGCATGCCATCCTGCGCCATCGCCAGCGGCAGACGCGAGTAGCTCATCACTAGGGCATTGAACATGCCAAACGCGCTGATGACTCCGCCAAGCACCACGCCGATGCGGAGCAGCGGTCCACCCAGCAAGCCGGCAATGTCTGCCCACGAGCCAGTTTCCCACGCGGTGGCCTTCAGCCCAGTCATCCACATGGCGGCAAAGGGAAGCACGTAACTGAGAGCCACAATCACCACCGCGACCAGCATGGCCCGCGGATAGGTCCGCTGCGGCTTCTCCACTTCCGTGGCGATGGTCGAGGCGTTGTCCCATCCCATGTAGTTCCACATGCAGATGAGCAGGCCGCCGAGAATATCGACGGTCGAAGTGGTCGGCTTGGTGACGGCGTTCGCCAGCGCCCCAATCTTAAAGGGAGCGATGAGCACGATCGCGACAAACGGCGCCGACAGCGCGAAGAAAAGCCATAGCGACGTGAGCGATACTACCTTGACGCCGGCAATATTCAACACGGCACAGGCAATCACCACCGCCAGTGCAACCCACCATCCGCGATTTGCCTCCTGGAACCACGGGAACATGCGGGTCAGGTAAAGGACAAACAGTGTGGGATAGATCGCCATATCGAAAATGGACGCCACCAGCGAGAGCCAGGCTTCCTGAAATCCCCAGAAATTTCCCATGGCGCGGCGCACCCAGGCGTAGTAGCCGCCTTCGTAAGGCAGCGCGCTCGAAAGCTCGCCGATCATGAAGGCCGTAGGCAGGCTCCAGAGCAGCGGCGTGAGCAGCAGGATCAGGATCGCTCGTCCGTAGCCGGCGCCGTGCACAATGTCTTCCGTGCCGTAGGTTCCACCCGACACCATAAAGAAGGTGGCGGCGACCAGTGGCCAGAGCGTGAGGCGAACGAATTTTTTCCGGTTGGGTATGGCGGCGAGAGGTTGGGGATTTTCGAGTTGTTGACGCGGGGCGCTAGCTGTTGCCAATTTCGATGTCTTCCTCCTCAAGCGACTCACTCTCGCCACCTCGTCTCCGGGTTTACCGGAACACGACTTGCTTCGTCTCGAAGCTCCCGAGTGACTGCGATTCCCGGGCATTGCGGCGGAGTTAGTTCGCAGTTAGAGATTACGGCAAATCTCCAGAGATGCAAGATATTTTTGAGTTATTTCTTGAATTTTTGTCAAGGAGGTCAGGTACGGAGGTAACCGCGGCGAAAATCTTTAACACAGGGGACACAGAGGAACACAGGGTAGAGCGCTATTTCTCCCAGCTCTTGCCGTCAACCATGCGTTTGATCCCGTCTCTGAGGTGTGTAACGTAGAAGTTAATCAGCAATCCGACTCCGATGCCGCTCAGTCGCATATAGGAGAGGAGTTGAGCCTGGTGGACTGGGTGAATGGCATCTACGCTTTTCACTTCGACGATGACCAGGTTCTCGACGACCAGATCGATCCGGTACCCGAGTTCGATCTTTTCCCCGTCGAAAACCACCGGCAGGCCCACTTGGCTCGCCACATCGAATCCGCGCTTTCTGAGTTCGTGGGCGAGACAGCCTTGGTAGGCGCTTTCCAGCAAGCCAGGACCAAGAACCGAGTGGACGTAAATGGCAGAAGAAACGATTGCGCCAGAGACCTGATTGACCCGTAGCGAGTGGGAGGAGAAAGCTCGAGTAGCCATCCCAAATACATAGCACACCAATCGAGGTTTACCCTGTAATCCCCTGTGTCCTCCGTGTTAAAGATTTTGGGTTTGGTTCCGATCTGAAACGCTAAACCTTCTTCCAGAGCTCTTCTCTCGGATCTTCCGGGTTCAGCTTGGCCAACTCCCGCAGCAGTTCTTTAGTGCGCTCATCTCGGGGCATGGGCACGGTCACGGTAATCTCGACGATCTCATCGCCGCGCACGCCGTCTTTGGTGGCCGAAGGCACACCCTTCTCGCGCAGGCGCAGCTTTTGTCCGGGCTGCGTTCCGGGAGGAATCTTCAACAGCGCCCGCCCGTCAATGGTCGGCACTTCAATCTTGGCTCCCATCACGGCCTCGGTGACGCTGACGGGAACAGTGAGGTAGATGTCGTCGCCGTCGCGCCGGAACAGAGCATGCTCTCCAATCCGAATAATCACGTACAAGTCGCCGGTCACGCCGCCATGCGCCCCGGCGTTGCCCTTGCCGGCCAACCGGATGCGCTGCCCATCGCGCGTGCCCGCCTTGATCCTCACTTCGAGCGGCTCGGTGCGGCTGACCGTGCCTTCGCCGTGGCAGGTGGGGCAGTTCGAAATGTTTTTGCCCGTCCCCTGGCAGCGCGGGCAGGCCACATTGAACTTCATGCGTCCGCCGGTCTGCGTGATCTGGCCGGTGCCGTTGCATTCGGGACACTTTCCCGGCGCTTCGATGTAGCCCTGGCCGTGGCAATTGGTGCAGACGTCCTGACGCGTAATGTTGAGCCGCATCACGCCGCCGCGGATCGCCGTCCAGAAGGGCACGTTTACCTGATATTCCAGGTCGGAGCCCGCTTCGGGACCAGCCTCTGTCGCTGTCGCTCCCCGGCCTCCGCCGAAGATTCCCGAGAAGATGTCCTTGAATCCACCACCGCCGCCAGTTCGTCTGCCTCGACCTGCGTTATCCACCAGATCGGAGAAGTCGAAACCGCCAAAATCAAAGGGGACACCTTGACCACCCGCTCCACCGCCCGGCGCGCCTCCGGCAAAGCCGCCCGCACCACCGCCGCGCGCATACGCCTCGGCCGTCGCCGGATCGATATTGTCCGAATAGAATCCGACCTGGTCGTAGATTTTGCGCTTCTTGGGATCGCTGAGTACGTCATTCGCCTCAGAGAGCGTCTTGAACTTCTCCTCCGCCGACTTGTCCCCGGGATTTACGTCAGGATGGTATTTGCGCGCCAACTTGCGAAACGCCTTGCGAATGTCCTCCGCCGAGGCGGACTTCTTCACCCCGAGGATTTCGTAATAATCTTTCTTGGTTGTGGTTGCCATTTAGTTGGCGGTCGTCCATTGAGACTTTGTCATCCTGAGCGAAGTTGCCGTCCGCGATTAGCGGACGGCAACGCAGTCGAAGGATCCCTACCTTCGCCCATTAGCTCGCTCAACGACTATAGGGTTCCTTCGACTCCGTGGATGCTTTCGCGAAGCATCCACTCCGCTCAGGATGACAGTCTAGTTCGGCATCCTGTGCTTCTCTTCTTGTAACACGACAACCGGTCCTAACTTCGGCGTGTCCATGTAAACCGGCACGGCCCGCGGCCCGTCCGGCGTGGCGACGAAGACCTCCCACCGCTTCTCATCCTCGGCTAGACTGAGGAAGTAAGTCTGCTCGTGCACCTGGAAATCCATTTTCGGGTCCTCTCCAAAAGCTCTGAATGCGGGCGCAAACGTAAGGCGCGAGCAAGCCTGCCCGCGCCACACGATCCAAGCTAGAAGCTAGGAGCTAGCAGCTAGCAGCTTTCTTACTTCTTCTCTTCGACGTCCACGTACTCGGCGTCAATCACACCTTCGTCTTTCTTCTGACCACTGCCATTGCTGCCCGAAGCTGCGCCCGCGCCGTCCGTCGGAGCGCCGCCAGGAGCTGCACCCGCGCCCGGAGTCGCCTGCGCCGCCTTGTACATTTCCTCGGCCAGCTTGTGCGAAGCCTTGGTCAGGGTCTCGCGGGCCTTATCCATCTGCGCTTTGTCGTTTGATTCCAGCGCCTTCTTGGCATCGGCTATTGCGTTCTCTACGTCGCCCCGATCCGAACCCGAGATCTTATCTCCCGACTCGCGCAGCATTTTCTCGATGTTGTAAACCATGCTGTCGAGCTGGTTCTTGGCCTCGATCGCATCGCGTTGCGTCTTGTCCTCAGCCGCGTGCGCGGTGGCTTCCTTGGCCATGTTCTCCACTTCTTCCTTCGACAGTCCCGAAGACGACGTAATCGTAATCTTCTGGTCCTTCTGCGTGGCCGTATCTTTCGCGGTCACGTTCAGAATGCCGTTGGCGTCAATGTCGAACGTCACCTCGATCTGCGGCACGCCGCGTGGAGCCGTCGGAATCCCGGTCAAATGGAACTTGCCCAAGGTCCGGTTCTGCGCCGCCATCGGACGCTCACCCTGCAGCACGTGCACTTCAACCGACGTCTGATTGTCGGCCGCGGTCGAAAACGTTTCCGTCTTCTTGGTCGGAATCGTCGTGTTGCGCGGAATCATCGGCGTCGCCACGCCGCCCAGCGTTTCAATCGAGAGCGACAGCGGAGTCACGTCCAGCAGCAGCAGGTCTTTCACTTCGCCGCCCAGCACGCCTCCCTGAATTCCGGCCCCAATCGCCACCACTTCATCGGGATTCACTCCCTTGTGGCCTTCCTTGCCAAACAGTTCTTTCACCAGCGACTGAATCCGTGGCATACGCGTCTGTCCGCCGACCAGCACTACCTCGTTGATCTTGCTGGCGTCCACGCCCGCATCTTTCATGCACTGCTTGCACGGACCCACCGAGCGCTGAATGATGTCTTCCACCATCGATTCCAGCTTGGCCCGCGTCAGCTTCTTCACCAGATGCTTCGGACCGCTGGCATCCGCCGTAATGAACGGCAGATTGATCTCGTGCTCCATCGTGGTCGAAAGCTCAATCTTCGCCCGCTCGGCCGCGTCGCGCAAACGCTGCAGCGCCATCTCGTTGCCCTTGCCGCGCAGGTCGAGCCCTTCATCCTTCTTGAACTCATCGATCAGCCAGTCCACGATCCGCTGATCCAGGTTGTCGCCGCCCAGGTGCGTGTCGCCGTTGGTGGCTTTAACTTCAATCACGCCCTCGCCCACTTCCAGTACCGAGATGTCAAACGTTCCGCCGCCAAAGTCGTACACGGCGATCATCTCGTCTTTAGTCTTGTCGAGCCCATAGGCCAGCGCCGCCGCCGTCGGCTCATTGATGATTCGTTTCACTTCCAGCCCGGCAATCTGCCCGGCATCTTTCGTGGCCTGCCGCTGGGCATCGTTAAAGTAGGCGGGCACGGTGATCACAGCCTCGGTCACTTTCTCGCCGAGATAGTCTTCCGCGGCCTTCTTCAGCTTCTGCAAAATCAGCGCCGAGATCTGCGGAGGCGTGTACTCCTTGCCCTGCGCCAGCACCGCCACGTGGTCGCCCGACTGCACCACCTTGTAGGGCACCATCTTGATCTCTTCCGTCACTTCGTTGAAGCGCCGCCCCATAAAGCGCTTAATCGAATAAACCGTGTTCTCCGGATTGGTGATGGCCTGCCGCTTCGCCACCTGCCCCACCAACCGCTCCCCAGTCTTGGTAAACCCAACCACGGACGGAGTAGTCCGCCCTCCTTCTTCATTAGCGATCACTTTGGGCTCGCCGCCCTCCATCACCGCCACGCAAGAATTGGTGGTTCCAAGGTCAATTCCGATAATCTTGGCCATAATCGTCTCCTGTTATCTTTCCTTAACTCTTTGCCTGATGCAAATAAGTGCTTTGTAATCAATGCGCTTATGATTGCCGACAACATCATGCTAAGACCTGAGTGGGATGTTGTCAAGGTTTAGATGCGGTGAAGTACCCCGAAGTTGCGACGCATTCTAGGGGCGAGCCGACCCGAACGCGAATAACTCCTCGCCCATCCGGGCCATGTTCATGGATTCCTGTTGGTGAGAAAATCGCGCCGATTCTTGTGACAGGAATTCATGCCGATGGCATTGCCCAAACATATCATTTTGAGCAGAAAAGGCTTCGACTCGAAATTCGGGGGATGTGCCAGCCCCATTTTCCCTGACGGTCTTATGGTCAGTCTACCGATCCGCGAAGATGGCAATGCTATTTTCTATCGGGACATTCCGGGCCCGACTCAGACCCTAAGCTTCGGTTATATGGTGAACCGACTCAGAGGCTGCAATGTCAAGCCGGAAATGAGTGTTCATCTCGACCCAGATCTTCGACGCAAATTGCACAAGGATCTAAAGCAACAGTGGCGCCCGCTGTTTGGCCAGAGCCACGCGGCTGCAAAGCATCTCGAAAAGCAAGGCGTTGCCGAAGACGATCTTTTTCCTTTCTTCGGGTGGTTTCGGCAAGTGGAAAGTGACCTCAAGTACAAGAGATCGGGAGCAGATCAGCATGTGCTTTGGGGATGGTTACAAGTTGATCGCTGTTTCAATCCCAAAGAAGAACAACCGGAATGGGCAACACATCATCCGCATTGCAACACCAAGGATCGCGGGAAGAATAACCGTATCTACGTCGGGAGAAGACACTTGACGTTCGCAGATAATAAGCCGGGTGCCGGAGTTTTCGGCAACTACAATCCCAGCCTGCGTCTTACACACCCAGCTTATGATCGACAACGCAGTTTTTGGTGCTTGCCAAAATTCTTCGAAAATCGCCTAACATATCACCCCAAGGCAATATGGAAGCCGGTCAGTGGGGCCGAGACAGTTTCAGTTTCATCGGCAAAGATAGGGCAGGAGTTCGTACTTGATACAACGGGCTGCGAGCAGGAAGTAGAGAAATGGCTCGACAAACTTTTTGCTCAGGTGCCCGAGGGCAAAAGCTTCTGATAAGCGCGCGACATTCCCCTCCACGAAAGGGCTGCCCATGCTTTCGCGTTCTTCGCGAAGCATGGGATTACACGGCGCCATCCCTCTGGGGATTTTGTTGATTCACCCCACTCTTTCCCGTACCCTTGAACCCAAGGACCCAACCATGACCATCGAAATCCGCGACGCATCCTTGGAAGCCAGAATCCGAAAGCAACTCCAAGTCACCGGCTCCAGCAGCGTCGAGGAAGTGCTGCTCCGCTTGCTGGACACGCAGGAAGAACAGGACCGCTGGCTTTTGGAGAACAGGGAGGAGATCAACGCCAAGATCCGCCGCGGCATCGCCCAACTCGACCGCGGAGAGGGGATTCCGGAAGACCAGCTCGATGCTTACCTGGCGAGACTGAAAGCCCAGCCTGAATGAAGAGGCGCTACGTCTTTGCGCCGGAAGCCGCGCTCGATCTTGTCCAAATCTGGCGCTACATCAAGAAAGAAAGCAGCGAGAGGATCGCAGATCGAGTTGAAGCGGCTATTCGCGACCAGATCGCTTCGTTAGCCAAAAGCCCAGGCATCGGTCACTGGCGCAAGGATCTCACGGACGAAGCAGTGAAGTTCTTCCCAGTCTATTCTTATCTCATTGTCTACCGGCCCGATACGAAACCTCTGCACGTAGTCGCCATCCTCCAAGGCCGCCGGAATGTGGAACAAGTTCTGAAGGATCGTCTCTAAGCCAGGGGGCGGCTGGCCGACCCTAAATCTCTGATCCCCGTTCCCGTCACAGAGCTTGAGGGTGCCCCATCCTAGCGCGCTCTTTGCGCTAGGGTGGGGACTTTGACTTCTGTCCAGTCGCAGGCGACAGCGGCCTACTTTGCCGGCACAAAATCAAATTTGCCGGACGATTCTTCATAGAACACAGCGCCTTCTTTCTTGTCTCCGCCGCTCCAGTGTTTGTGTCCTCCGGGAACGCGCAGGAAGTCGCCTGCCCCTACGCGCTTTTCTCCGGCATCATCTTTGTACAAATAGGCGCCCTTGACTACGACAATCGAAATATCGTTCGTGTGAGTGTGCATTCCAGCGTCGTAACCCGGCGCGAACTTGGTGAATGTGCCGTGCGCTCCTGTAGTGGCATCTCCCCAGATAGCAGCCATGGAGACACCGTTGTTTGTAGCCCCGAATTTTGCCTGATCGGCGGAAACGAAGATTACTTTTTCCTTGGACTGATCCTGCTGTCCCTGGGCCCGCCCGATAGACCATGCGATCGTTAGTGCGACCACCACTCCACCGACCAACAGTGATTTTTTCACTTTTTCCTCCGCATTTTTGTTGTAGCTCTTTGACCTTTGACTGCGGGACGGATTCTATATCAGCGTCGACAAGAGCTGGCGTGTTTCTTTTGGCCCATGTTTCCGTCCCGCTCCACGAAAAAAGGGTGCTCCATGTTTCGCGCTCTTTGCGAAACGTGGGATTCCACGGTCCCATCCCTAAGGGCTTTTGTTGATTCACCCACTCTTTCCCGTACCCTTAAACCCCATCCTTGGAGGCCAGAATTCAAAAGCAACTCCAAGCCACCGGCTCCAGCAGCGTCGAGGAAGTGCTGCTCCGCTTGCTGGCACCCTAACCCCTCCCCGCGTTGACCAGCACGATATAATCACTCCATGGCTGACCATGTAGTCCACATTTCGGAAGCGGAAGCGGCCAGCGACTTTGGCAAGCTGCTGGAACGGGTGCGCGCCGGCGCGGAAGTCGCGATCGAGAGCGATAAGCTGCCCATCGCCGTGGTCCGTCCCGCCGAACCGCATGTCCGATTGCTTTCCGAGTCTCTGCGTCTGGCCCGGGAACACGCTTCTACGGCCACACTCGACGCGGACTTTGCCCGCGATGTGGAAGCCGCGATTGCCAGCCATCGCGAACCGTTAGACCCGCCGGCATGGGACTGATCCTCGACTCCAGCGTAGTGATCGCCGTCCGAAAGGAGTTTCCACCTCCTAATTCCATGGTCGCCCCGTGCCCGGCGCTTTCCACACCCTGACTGTTCACCTGACCTTGACTAGCTTTCCGCAATATTACATACTGACTACATAGCTTGTGACAAAGTGAGGTTCAGTCCATTTAACTCGTTGCGGCTCAAGATTTTGCCCCTAACTGATTGCAGCCCGGAGATTAAATCGCAAAATCCCGCTAAACCGCTGATTGCACGACGACGAGAGAGGTAGGGGTATCAGATCATCATGGCCCAATTGCCCAACCAGCGCCTCCACCAGCATGGTGGACGCCCCTCGTCACACACGACGCGAGCCGCCCTTGTCACTCGACGCGCTCATACCTCTGGTTGCCCAGATGTCTCCACCGAATCCCGTCGGCATCCCGCCATACGCCGAGCGGCTTATCCTTCTCTGGATCGGATCCGACGCGCAGGACGTTCCCGTCGAGGTCTTCGACCTGCATCTCCAGCGCCCACTCGAAATTCTCGGGCGGGTTCCGGATTTTTGCGCCGGACGCCACATACTGACTATGCAGTGCGCGGACATCCTGCACCCCGATCCATACCCACATACGCGGCTGGCTTTGGTTGTCGTTGGTGAGGAAGATGGAACACTTGTCTCGCGCGACGCAGGCAAATCCGTCGCCCGCACGCCATCGCAGTCCGAAACCAAGAGCGTTCATGTAGTAGGCGATGCTGGCGTCCACGTCCTCGACTCGAAACACCGGCATCGGGGACCCGAAGCTGTTCGTTGTAGGTTTCGGCACAGTGCCCTCCGGCAACGAGAATACATCAGGAACGCCAGTGCGTAGGAGTGAAAGACGTTGGAGTTCAGATCGATCCGACGTGAGTGGCGGGTGGCCACCTTTTCCGTCCCACTCTACGGAAAAAGGGTGCCCTACGCTTCGCGTGGTTCTCCCTACTCGATCTCCGGTCTCCACAACGGCTCACCGCCGAGCGAGTGATAGAAGCCCCAACCTGCCAGAGCCACCACGCTGAGCAGCGCCAGCACCGAGGTTGCCATGTACCAGGCAGAGAGGTCGGCGGTGAATGGGACACTGGCCATCATGTTGACGGTAAAGATCGCAACCGCCAAAGGCACCAACCCGAAGCGGAAGACGATCAGCACCGCGATGGCGTAGACCAGAATCTGCGTTGGCAGTTCCACCGCCACGTAGGAGCTCGAAAGTCCGTGGGGCAGCGCAAAGATCGCAACAAAAGCGATGGCGGCCAGGCTGTCGGCGGCTCTGGGCGCTTTTCGCTTGATCAGCGAAAACAGAAACTCGAAGCTGACTTTAAAGCCAAGCAGAAGAAAAAAGAATTGCAGGGTGCCGAGGATCGAAATAGGAATTTGCGCCCACCACGCGCCCAACGCCTCGCGACCGCCTATCAGATATGCGGTGGAGGCGATCCCGGGCGACGCACCCAGGTGCATCATGGGGATGTAACGGATCTGGAAGATAAGAATCCAGACCACGCCCAGCATCACGCCGAACAGAATGTCGCGTCCCACCAGCGGATCGCGGAACTGCCCCGACAGCAGCCGGCTCCACGAGATTATGGCCTGCGGCCAGCGCCGCCTCACCCACGGTTCCAAGGCCAGATACAGCATCCAGGTTGTGCCGGAAACAAATAATCCAGTGCTGACCGCGATCACAAACAGCCCGAAGGAGCCAATGCCCGCCACGAAGTGCCCGCGACACAGCCACAACAACATCTCGAGTGCGAACATGACGGCAGCCAGGCGGAACGCGCCACCCCTGTCACCGCGCCCCTGCCGGTAGTTCCGCCGTGCCAGGTAGATCGCTCCGCACATTAAAGAAAGGAGCAAGAGCAGCGAGAGGATGTTGCTCACTTTCTTTCCCAACGTTTTTTCCGGACCCTTCGCGCGATCTGGCTTGGTCCACTCTCCAACCAGCGAGAAGAAAACGGGCTTGCCGTGCAACGCAGCCGCCTCTACCCGCAGAGGCCGCGTCGTCCCCGGCCACGTTCCGGTCCACGCCACGCGGGTGTCGGAGGCAGCCAGCGAGTTCCAGGCGGGCTCCGCTTTTTGAAACTGCGTTGGATCGAGTCCGGCAGCGCTGAACAATACGTTCCAGTCAAAGGCCGTCGACGGCGCAGTCGAACTTTCTTTCTGCGACGGGATCGCCTGGAAATAGGTAAGGCGCCCCTGCGAATCGAGTTTCACATTGATCATTCCCGAGAGAGTCGGAGGAGGATCGTCTTCCGCGACAATTCCGGGATTCAGCAACTGATCTTGAAACCCTTCTGCGATCATGTCGTCGGGACTTTGCCGGTACCAAAACTCAAGCAGCGCAGGCCGCGCTCCCAGCACTGCATCCCAATTCGGACGCGGCTTATCGTTCTTCTCCACATACTCCTGGAAGTCGCCGTCAACGTTCAGATCGGAGACGCTATCTGCCGGCCGCTCCGTATATCCGAGCCGCGAGATCATTTCGCGTGCCTTCTGCGTAAGCACTTCCGGTGTGAGCTCCAGCCCCATCTTTCCCAACGCGCTGTAATGAATGCCGAGGAAAGTGACGAGACCCAAAGCCAGCAACACGGCTGCGAGGCACGCGACGGCGACTTGTGGGCGAAGGCCGACTGTCTCGCCCGATGCGGCGACCATCTGCGGCGAAGGCGTTTCGCCCGCGGCCAAAGCTGCGGCCAGTGGATCACCACCGGGCAGAGCGGCCGCGACGCTTAGAACCGTGGCGGGCCGCGCCGAGGGCTCGGTCTCAAGACAACGCAGGATGACGCGTTCGATGACTGGATTCAGATCTTTGACGACGGTCGATGGCCGGCTCAGAGTTCTGTCTCCGACTGTGCCCAGCTTCTCGGCTGGTTTCTCGGCGAAGGCGCGCTTGCCGGTGAAGACTTCGTACAACACCAGGCCAAGCGAGTAAATGTCACTGCGGGTGCTGACTTCTTTTCCGGCTAATTGTTCGGGCGCCATGTAGGCCGGAGTTCCGCTGCGCACCTCGGCGCCCTGAATCTGATCGGCGACTCCGGCTAAACCGAAATCGGTGATCACCACTTGCCCACGGCCATCGAGCATGATGTTGGCGGGCTTCAGGTCGCGATGGAGCACTCCTTTGGTATGGGCTGCAGCCAATCCGGCGCAGAGCTGGCGTGCGATGTCGAGGGCCTTGTCTTCGGGCAGACGTCCGATGCGGCGCAGCAGAGAAGCCAAATCTTCCCCGTCCACATATTCCATGGTGAAGAAGGTGTGCCCCTCGACGTCGCCAACATCGTAGACGCGGCAAACGTTGGGATGAGAAACCCGCCGCGCAATCCGCACTTCATTCTTAAAACGCTCCAGTAGGCCTTGATCGCGAGCGGCTTCATCGGGAAGAAACTTGAGTGCCACGGGTTGGCCGAGCGTTAGGTCGTCGGCGCGGTACACCTCACCCATCCCGCCTTTTCCGAGCAGGGCGATGATGCGGTAGCGCCCAGCCAGCAGGCGGCCGGGAAGGAAGCGGCCTTCGCTCAGGTATTCGGCGGAAGCACTGGGCCGCGACGAGGACGTCGATGCGGGCCGCGGCGGCAGGGGTGAACTTGCCGTGGCAAAGTCGAGCGTGGCCAGGTCATCTGTATTGGCGGCGGGTGCTCCGCACGCCGAGCAGAATCGTCCACTTACCGGTAAGTCGGTACCACAGGATGAACACGCGGGCATAAATTTTCCCGATACAGTCTACCGTTTCGGAACAAAAAGTTCCGGGAACGAGTAACTAACGGCGACCTCGCGAAAGATTACTGAAGATTGCACCTTTCCCTGATGCGACCTGCCGAGCTGCCGATTCATCCTCTTATGCGCCCTTGGCGCGCCATGAGGACTCTCTTATGCGAACCCGCACCGCCGCCGTATTGCTCACGATTTTTCTGTTGGTTAGCTGCAGCTCGACTCCGCGCACAGCCGTGGTCACGCCGGCCTCGCGTGTTTATCATGGCACGGCATCGGTAGGCGATTTCATGACCATCACCATCGACTCGAGTGCACAGACTATTTCTTATACCGACGTTTCCAACAGCACCAGTGGGACCGTTCCTTACACGGTGAACTCCAACGGCATGTACACGCTAAACGATCCCAAGGGCAACCTGACCTCCGCCTACGAGGTGCCGAACTACGCCATGGTCATTCAAGCCGCCAAGACCGGGCCGGGAGCGAATACGCTTGCGTTGATCACTGCGGTGGAGAGCGGCCAGATCTCGCTGGCAACGTTTGAGGGGCAGTCCTACAACTACATGCAGTTCCGCACCGCTTCCGGAGGCGTCGACATAGGTTCGGTCAACATCAACGCACAGGGCACGGGGACCACTTCTTCCTATTGGCCTTACGGGGCACTCAATAGTGATAACAATAGCGCGTTCAACTCCAACGCCCTTGACATGGCCGCAGCGGTACTCGATCCCTCCGGCACGTTTCTCACCATTCCGGACCCGAGCAACAGCAGTATTTCCAACTACGTGTTCGGCACGGCGAACGGTATATTCGCGGTGGATACTCAAAACGGAGCCATCCTGGGCTTGAAGAAAGCAGCCAGCGCGAACTTCAATGCCTCATCTGCGGGAACCTATAACGCCATCTACTACCAGCAGACAGGCGCCACGGAAGCGCAAAGCGGGATTGCAAGCCAGGGGAATGCGACTATCACAGTCACCTCCGGCCGCCAAGTCACCGTGAGCGATGCCAGCGGCAACACCATGGCTACGGGCACGCTCACTCCGGTGGCTAATGTTTCGTATCTGTACGGCAGCCCCGGTCAGTTAAACGATCCCTGCAACGGCCTCTTCACTTTCCAAGTGAGCAGCAACGGCTCGCAGCAGCAGGTGTTCGTCGCCTTCATGGGCGAGGCGATGCTGTTCTCTTCCTTCAGCGCCAATCTGCCTTGGGGCTCGGGAGGCAGCTACAACTATTTCTATGGAGTCGGCTTGAAGTAACGCCAGCGCGGGGGAACTCGAAGCTCTTAGCGCTCTTAATAGTTCAGCCCCAAAGCTCACAGCGCAAGCGGAAGCCGCAGTGTATTACTATCCAAACGATGAGCTCGCGCCTCCGTCGTTGGTTGGGAGATCCCCTGGTGTTGTTGTGTCTCGCCGCGGGTCTGCTCGCCTTCGTAGTGCAGTCGGGCGAACTCGGGACCTCCGACACGGCGCATCGGCTGCAGACTACCCACTGGCTGTGGACCTCCGAGCCTCAGGTTTTTCCCAACGAATATCCTGAGTTCGGCCTGCACGGGCGTGGTGGCCGAATCTACAGTTGGTACGGCATTGGACAGTCTCTATTGATGTTGCCCGCCGATCTTGCCGGTACGTGGATTTCCCACTGGGACATTTTTTCCGGCTACGGCGATGATCCCGCGGTGCGCAGCATCGTGGTGAGTTCCAACACCAGCATTCTGGTGAATGTGCTGACGGTGCTGGCGGGCTTTCGCCTGCTTCGCCAGTTGCGCTTCACGGTTAGGGAATCCGTGCTCGGCTTGCTGGCGCTGCTGTTTTGCACCACGCATCTGCATTACACGCAGAACATGATGGAGAACAATTACATTATGCTTCTGACGCTGGCCGGATTTTCCTTTCAATATGAGTGGCTGCGGACGGGGAGCAAGCGGGCGTTGTTCGCGGGTTGCAGCGCACTTGGTCTGAACCTGCTGACGCGGCTGACTACCGGCCTTGACCTGATGGCCGCAGGCGTTTTTCTTCTTCTTGTGCTTTGCTTTGAACGCGCGCGCGTGCGCGAATTGCGGGAGAGGTTCTGGAGTTACTGCAAGGTCGCCGCCCCGGTGTACGGATTTTTCTTGCTGGTTGACCGTCTTTACCAGTTCTACCGCTTCGGATCGTTTACCAATACGTATGTGTCGCTGTTTGCCAAGGACCAGCGGCTGCTCGACCCGACGTTGCCGGCGAACTTTCCATGGAGCACGCCATTTCACCAGGGGTTCTTAGGGGCGCTGTTCAAGCCGGAGAAGTCGATTTTTCTTTTCGATCCGCTCCTCGTGCTGGCGATCTTGCTGCTGGTGGTCCTGTGGAAGCGGTTGTCGTCAGAGGTTCGCGCGTATGGAGTGGCCTCGCTTCTGTTGCTGCTTGGCTACATCGGCTTTTATGCGAGGTACACCTACTGGGCGGGAGACTTTGCCTGGGGCGATCGTTACGTTTCGACTTCGGTGGAACTGGCAGCGATGCTGGCGGTGCCGTTATTGCTGCGCTATCGCGAAAATGTGGGCGGATGGATCTGGCGCGGGGGAATGGTTTTGATCACCATCAGCCTGATCATTCAGATTGCATCGCTCGCCTTCTGGCTGTCGCTGGAGATTTACCAGATGGAGACGCTGGGCCATCCCACATTCGTAATTGCACTGCGCTTCAAGAATATCGCTGCGTTCGCACTGGGCAAGATGGATGCCTGGGGACTAAACAACGAATCCATGACGCAGGATCCTTGGGACCATGTTCACATCACGACCTGGAATTTTCTGCCGTTCTTGCTGCGGAGAGTGGGAGCGGTGCCGGGTTGGGTGGTGGATGTGACGTTTGCGGTGTGGGGGACGGTGATTGCCGCGCTGGCCGTGCTTTTGTGGCGCCTGAGAAGAGTGTTGCAGCGGCAGCCAGCGACTTCGCCGTCAGTGTAGCCGTGATCTCTACCATGACAGTGGCAGTGAACGGCAGCGCGCCGCTCGGAACACAAACCATCGCCATTGTAGGATCCGGTGGAGGCATAAAGCACAAGACCACCATTACCGTCACCGTCACACGATAGTGATTGTGGGGAGTGATGCATTGGCCCGGATCAGATGATCCGGGCCTTTCTTATTCCGGTACCGGACGACATTCAGATCAGTTTCCGCGGATCTCTCTCCGCGTGTATTCCGGGCTGCAAGCGTGTGGATTTCTGTTCGTAATAATTCTGAGTATCATCTCTCTGGATGCGCTGGGTAAGGGTGCGATTCCGCTCATTTTGGGGGATACCCCCACCCCCCTGTTTTTTCTGAAAGTACTGCTGGGCGCGGGGTTTGGAGAATCGTGTCTGCAAAATACGTATTCTAAAAGAGTTAGAGGCAAAATACGCGAAACACAGAGGTTAGGTGCGGTCTTCACTTGGCTAGATTTACCGTCAGTGCTTCGAAGTGATTTTTGGCGGAGGGCAAGGTCGGATGTCACAGTGAGGCTGTGGATTGCGGGTGGTGCGGCCGTCTCTTGTGGGCGAACTGGAAAGACGTGGTAGAATGGTTCTATATCATGGTAGAAAGGTAGAAGATGAGCTTAAATATCAAGAGCGAGCAGGCGCATCGCCTGGCCCGGGAACTGGCTCAATTGACGGGAGAAAGCATGACTGCGGCGGTTGAGAAGGCGGTCGAAGAGCGGTTGGAGCGGGTGCGCCGCGAGAAGAAAGGTAATTTGGCGGAGCGCCTGTTGAAGATCGGCAGGGAATGTGCCGCTCACATGAAGGAGCCCTATCTCTCCATCGATCATGGGGAGTTGTTGTACGACGAGAAAGGGCTGCCGAAGTGATCCTGGATTCCTCGGCGGTCGTGGCCATTCTGCGAGCGGAACCGGAAGCTCCAGAGATGGCGCTCGCAATGGATCTCGCGGAGGCCTGTTGCATTTCTGCGGTTAGCTATGTGGAGGCTGCCATTGTGATCGACAGCGGCCGCGATCCGATTGCCAGCCGCCGTTTCGACGATTTTTTCCGCGAAGCGGGAGTTGTGATTGAATCAGTGACCCGCAAGCAAGCGGAGATCGCGCGCGAAGCTTATCGCGATTTCGGCAAGGGACGGCATCGAGCGGGGCTCAACTTTGGAGACTGCTTCGCTTATGCGCTGGCGAAGGAAAAGGATGAGGCGTTGCTGTTTAAGGGAGATGATTTTCGGCATACGGATATCGAGGCGGCCGGCCCAGCCGTACTCTAAAACGGCACGGGATGCCCCACCCGTGGCAGTTCACGGGTGGGCTGCCGCGAACTCTTCCCTGGCATGTTTATCGGTCACAGCTAAATCGTCGCGTTGAGGAGTGGTTGTGGAGCAGCTTCCGGCATTACGCCTATGGGGAACGCGGCCCGGTTCTGGTCAATGAGACCCAAAAAGCCGAGCTTCACATCCGCAAAATCTCCTGAGCCCATCGGCATCGCGGCCCACCCGTGAAACCAATGTGTAAAGGATGTCATGGGACTGAACAACCGCCACGGGTGGGGCATCCAGCACATGCTAGCTCGGACGGAATCCGGCGGCTAGGCCAGCCCCAAACTTAAGAGATGTGGGGATCGTCCCTGGCTTTTCCCTAGCCTGCCACTGCAGGTGCCGCGAACCCTGCAGGTTGACGCCGGTTTCAGATCGAAAGATAATCTCCCAGGCAGGTCCTCTGGAGGGTTCGACTCCAGACTCCATCCGCTGGTTTAAGCGAGGTATCCGCATGTCTCGACGAATCGTGTTTCTTTTCTGCGCTCTGTTCACCGCTGGAATCCTCTCGGCACAGTCCAATCCAGTGCCATTGGTTGATCTGCCATTGGTGCCAACCAGCGTTGCGCCGGGCGGTCCCGGATTCACCCTCACGCTCAATGGTGCGGGGTTCGTCGCCGGTTCCGCGGTCCACTGGAACGGCAAGCCGCGCGCCACGCAGTTCGTCAGTAAGACGAGACTGACGGCGACGATTCTGGCCTCCGATATCGCGAAGGCAGGAACGGCGTCTGTCACGGTGACGAACCCGGGATCGGCGAATCTCACTTCCAATGTGGCGTTTCTTTCCATCGTAACGCCGGTCTCCACCGTAACTTTGAGCGGCGAGGGGTTTGCTACCGGTGGCTCTGCTCAGCAGTCGGTGACTGGCGATTTTAACGGGGACGGCAAGCTGGATGTGGCCGTGGTGAATTACAGCCAGGTGGAGGTTTTGCTGGGTAAAGGAGATGGTACGTTTGCGCCGGCGGTGTTGTACAACGCGGGCAAGGCGCCGCAGGCCATCGCGGCCGCCGATGTGAACGGGGATGGCAGGCTGGATTTACTAGCCACCAACTTTGGCGACAACAACGTATCTGTTCTAATTGGGAACGGCGACGGCACGTTTGGGCCTGTAACCAACTTCGCCACCGGAACATGGCCGTCGGCGATTGCGGTCGCCGACTTTAACGGCGACGGCAAACTCGATCTGGCCATTACCAGCTACGAAAATACCGTAATTCTGCTGGGCAACGGGGACGGAACATTTCAAACGCAAATGCCCCTGGTTGGTCAGGCGCTCGCAATCTGCATTGGCGACTTCAACGGCGATGGCTTTCCCGATATTGCCATCGCTCTTTATATCAACGACGTAAAGGTTTTTCTGGGCAATGGCGACGGTACCTTTCAACAGGGCAGGACGTACTCTGAAGCGCCAAACAACCTCTATTCCATAACGACCGCCGACCTCAATGGAGATGGCGTACTCGATTTGGTTCTGGGCACCTTTGGTGGCGTTTCCGTTCAGTTGGGGAATGGGGATGGCACTTTTGCCTCGCCGATCAACAACAATCCATCCTTATACGCAAGCCGCGCAACCGTTGTCGACTTGAACGGCGATGGGAAACTGGATGTCGCCCTCGCTTCGTCCGACACGATTCTTACGCTGCTGGGCAACGGCGATGGGACATTTGGACCAGCTTCCACTTTTGAGGGTGGAATAGGTAGTTGGAATATTACGACGGGTGATTTTAACGGCGATGGTGCGATGGACGTTCTGGTCAGCGCCCTGGGACCCTTTTCCTTCACCAACGGGTCAGTCTTTGCGGCCCTCCAAACGAATGGCCCGGCAGTTTTATTCTCCACGTCAGACTTTTTGTTTCCGATCCAATTGGAGGATACGTCCAGCGCACCCCAATCCACCGTCATGACGAATGTCGGCCAGCAGACCCTCGACATCTCAGCCATTAGTTTCTCCGGGAGCGCCTCGCATGACTTCAAGCAGATCAACAATTGCGGATCCAGCCTGGCAGTGGGCGCCGAATGCACTATCAAAGTAACCTTTGATCCGACCGACCGCGGAACCCGAGCGGCGTCCGTCGTGGTCACGGACAACGCCCTCGGCCATCAGCAATTAGTTCCACTGTCCGGCACCGGAACCTGGATAGGACTGTCTCCCGCGAGTTTGAGTTTCGGCAACCAAAAAAAGGGAACCGTCAGTCTTCCGCAAACGGTCACAGTAACCAACGTTGGGAGTGGAACGGTAACGATCGCGAAGGTGTACTTTACAGGAGGCTCGACCAACTGGTTTGTCCAGACCAACAACTGCGGCTCGACACTTGCCCCTGGCGCTGCTTGCACGATCAATGTGCAATTCGCACCGCAGGAAAAGGGATCCGTCAGCGACAACCTATCGGTAACGGACAACGGAGGTGGAAGTCAACAACAGGTCCTCGTATCAGGTACGGGAGATTGAATGATTGGGAGGGGGACTGGTCCAGCTTTGCCTTTTTGGGTGGCGCAGCTATGAGAGGCTGCCCCAGCGTTCGTTCTGTTGGACGCTGGGCAACACGGACCTCGCCGTCTGTGTTGATAAATCACATACGTGGTCTTGCATGCTTCGATTCCACGGGTGGGGCATCCAGCTGGCGGAGTCATCGATTCGGCGGCTGAAGCGCGCTGTCGATAATTCTTGGGCGTTTACGGCGCGACTCAAAGTCGCGCCCTTTCAAAGCGCCGCTCATCGAGTTGCGGGGATAGGGATCCCCTTCGACTTCGCTCAGGGCAGGCTTTCGACCCGCAAAGGACGCGGGTCTCTGGATGACAGGGGATTGGGGCTGGATCTCGTTATTCGACGGTGACCGACTTAGCTAAATTCCTCGGCTGATCTACGTCGCAACCGCGGCGGACGGCGATGTGATACGCCAGCAACTGTAAGGGAACGATTTCCAGAATCGGCGAGAGCTCTTCCGGCGCGGCGGGGACGTAGAGGACGTGGTCGGCGGATTCTTTGATCTCTTCGTCGCCTTCGGTAGCCAGCGCGATGACGACTCCGGAGCGCGCTTTTACTTCTTTCAGATTTGACATTGTCTTTTCGTAGCGCAACATCGAGTCGGGATCGTTCGCGTCTCGCGTGGCGATGATGACTACGGGAAGATTTTCGTCGATCAGCGCGTTGGGGCCGTGCTTCATCTCGCCGGCGGGATAGCCTTCGGCGTGGATGTAGGAAATTTCTTTCAGCTTCAGCGCGCCTTCGAGAGCGATGGGATAGTGGATGCCGCGGCCAAGAAAAAGAAAATCGTGGGAGCGCTGGAAGCGCTTGGCCAGGTCTTCGCAAGCTTCGTCGTGAGTGAAGATGGTCTCCAGCTTGCCCGGGATGAGCGTAAGTTCCTGGGCAGCGGTGCGCGTTTGTTCGGGGGTCATGGTGCCGCGTACTTGTGCCAGATAAAGAGCGAACAAATAGAGTGCGGTGAGTTGGCAGGTAAAAGCCTTGGTCGATGCCACGCCGATCTCGGGGCCGGCGTGAGTGTAGATGGTCCCGGCGGCTTCGCGAGTGATCATGGAGCCAACCACGTTGCAGATGGCGAGCGTGTGCGAGCCTTTGGCTTTTGCTTCGCGCTGGGCGGCGATAGTGTCGGCGGTTTCACCGGACTGCGAAATTACGAGCGTGATGGTGTCGGGATCGACGATGGGATTGCGGTAGCGCCACTCGCTGGCATAATCGACCTCGACTGGCACGCGGGCGAGACTCTCGATCATGAACTTGCCGGCTTGTCCGGCGTGCCAACTGGTGCCGCAAGCCACGATGTTGATCTTTTTCGCGGCGCGGAATTCGGCCTCGCTGATTTGCATTTCGTTCAGGAAGATGTGGCCGGTATCGAGCGAAATGCGTCCTAAGGTGGTATCGCGGACGGCGCGCGGCTGCTCGTAAATTTCTTTGAGCATGAAGTGCTTGAAGCCGCCCTTTTCCGCCATGATGGGGTCCCAGGTCACGTGCTGTACCTGGCGCTGGATGGGCCGGCCGTCGAAATCCGTCAGTTCGACTCCAGCGGAGGTAACTATGGCGAGATCGCCATCGGCGAGAAAGAAAATGTCGCGCGTGTGATAAAGAATAGCGGGAACGTCGGAGGCGACAAAATATTCGTCGTTGCCCAAGCCAATCACCAGAGGAGGGCCGTTGCGCGCCGCCACAATCTTGTTGGGTTCGTCGACTGAAATGACGGCCAGAGCGAAGACTCCCGTGAGTTCTTTCACGGTACGGCGAACGGCATCCTCCAGAGTGGGGTGGTGACCGTTGCCGGTTTTGAAAAGATATTTCTCGATCAGATGAGCGATGACTTCGGTATCGGTTTCGGTGGAAAACTTGTGGCCTTCTTCGATCAGTTTTTTCTTCAGGCTGAGATAGTTCTCGACGATGCCGTTGTGTACGACGACGATTTTGCCGGTGCAGTCGCGATGGGGATGAGCGTTTTCTTCGGTGGGACGTCCGTGAGTGGCCCAGCGGGTGTGGCCGATGCCGTAAGTGCCGTCCAGCGGTTTGAGGCGGATCGCTTCTTCCAGGTTGCGCAGTTTGCCTTCCGCGCGCCGCATCTGCAGCTTGTCCCCGTTGCCGGCAACGGCAATGCCCGCCGAGTCATAACCGCGGTACTCGAGGCGCCGCAGGCCCTCGATGATAATCGGAACTACTGGTTTCTTGCCGACATAGCCAACAATGCCACACATGCGGGAACTCCAGGTCTTCAATCTGCGAGGGAGCAACGAAATTCTTCAATGACCGGATTGGTGAGCACTTCCCTGGCAATCCGCTCGACTTCGGCTTGCGCCTCTTCGCGGCTTAATCCGCCATCGAGCGTAAGCTCGAAATACTTTCCCTGGCGGACTTCTTCCAGGCCTTTATAGCCCATCTTTTTGAGCGCACCATGGATGGTCTTGCCTTGGGGATCGAGGACACTTTTCTTGAGCGAAACGTAAACGTAGGCTTTCATGGAAGTTCCAATTATACGTCAGCGCTACGAAAGGTTGACCGCTGCGGGGCGATAGCGAATGGGAACAGCATCGGCGGGTGGCACATGTTGTCGTGGGGGATTTGGCGCTGAAGAAAAAGAAAAAAGTGGTCTAGTGGACTAACTGGTCTGATGGCTGAACCTCTATCCGCCTAGCTTTTCGATTCTCCGTTCCAAGTCGGCTTTCGCATGTTCCAGCAGCTCGCGATGCTGGAACTTCCGGCTGCGTTCAAGCTGCTCAACGACACTTCTGAGCGATAGGCGAAGGCTCTCTTTTTCGCGGAACTGGTCAGCCTCTTCCCGCGTCAGTCGCGGTTTCCCGGGGGAACTCTTACCCGCTGCGTCTTCCTGCTGCGCCTCAACGGACTTGCTTTCCCAGCCCCGGGCCATGGATTCATTATAGTCTCCACGGATCTATTTCTGGGGCGACTATGCGAGCATTCGAAGAGCTTTCGTGCTCCCCTTCCGGGCAGATGCAGTTACGAAAAACGAAACTTCGAAAAGATTAAACAGTTATCCGGCCCCACTTGTGCTTATAATGCGACGAAGAAAGTTATGGGCGGGTACGGCGGCTCTTCACGAGGGGGTAGAGCCGCAGGAGCCTTTTGTCGATGTTCCCCTCAGGTGCGGCGAGGTTTGAGTTCGACGTGCAGCGCTGCGCGCTGCGCAGGCCAGTTGATGTAGTGTCCCTTCGCCACGAAGGGGCAGAATTGCTCCCAGATTCCGTCCCGCCGCAACCAGGCGTTATTTTTCCCCACGTCTTCGAGTTCCTGCTGCGCGACCCTGCGCCGGGAATGCTGAGAAGCGATGTCTGCGACGGAGGTCTGAGATGACACCGCGCTCCGGGAATAAGGGGACGAGCAATTCCGCTTCGTTCGCTGTGCCTGAATCGCTTGCAGAATGGGAACAGCTCATAAAGGCTCATTCCAGCGGTTCTGGGGTGGGTCTTGGAATTCTAGATATGGACCTGCGCTTTGTCGCTGTGAACCAAACGCTGGCGGAGATGAATGGCGTACCTGCGGAAGCACACTTGGGAAAGACCTTACGGGAAGTGCTGGGCGATTTCGCAGAATTAGTTGAGCCGCAGTTCAAGCGCGTAGTCGCCACCGGGCAGCCTATCCTGAACGTCGAAACCAGCTTCATGCTGCCCAACCGAATCGAACCCGGCCACTGGATTGAGCACTTCATTCCCATAAGGGATGCGTGGGGCAACGTTACGCAGGTCGGTGGCTTGGTGGTAGAAATTACCGAGCAAAAAAAACTTGAGGAATCGTTTCGGAGCGTTTCCGAAAAGCTGAAAGCGGAGAAGAAGCGAGGCCAGGTAGTGACCGAGGTGGGGCGTCTGCTGGCGGAAAAATGGGACGTGAAGCAGGTTTTTCCCAAGGTCTCCGCTTACCTGCGGCGGGTTCTGCGGCAAGAATATGCGGCGCTTTCCGTGCACGACGAAAAGAGTGGGGAGTTGGTAAGGCAGGCAATCGATTTTCCCTTGGGGAAGGGGCCCGGTTTCGAAATCAGCGCGCCGCAGGACCCCGGAGGTAAAGCCTCGCAGCAGCGCGCATCTCTGATATTCAGCAAAGATGAGATGAAGCAGCTTAACTCCAAGGTTACCAAATACTTCTTGACCGAAGGTCTGCAGTCGTTATGTTGCGTCCCGTTGATCCGGCGCAAGGGGCCTCTCGGGGTTCTGGTGCTGGGCAGCACTCGGGCGGATGCGTTTAGGAGCGACGACCTGACCCTTCTGAACCAGGTTGCCGCCCAACTGGCGATCGCTTTGGAGAATTCCAGGATCGCCCGGGAGATCGAGGAACTGAAGAGCCGGTTGGGGCAAGAAAAACGCTATCTTGAAGGGCAGAGCCGGTCGCGGCTGAATGTCGAAGGAATCATCGGAGAGAGTCGGGCTCTTACGAGCGTGCTGGATCAGGTTGCGGTGGTCGCGGATAGCGATGCCACCGTTCTGCTGTTGGGAGAAACCGGAACCGGCAAGGGTCTGATCGCGCGCGCGATTTACTCTACCAGTAAGCGCAAGGACAAGAGTTTTATCACCTTGAATTGCGCTGCGATTCCCACCGGGCTGCTGGAAAGCGAATTATTCGGTCACGAGAAGGGCGCATTTACCGGAGCGGTCCGGCAAAAAGTGGGACGGCTTGAACTGGCCGACAAGGGCACTCTCTTTTTGGACGAGGTCGGAGAAATTCCGCCGGAGGTGCAACCCAAGCTACTCCGCGTCTTGCAGGACCAGGAATTCGAAAGGCTGGGTGGGACCCGAACTATTAAGGTGGACATGCGGCTGATCGCGGCTACGAATCGGGATTTGGTTCGCAGCGTAGCGGAGAAAGAGTTTCGCAGCGACTTGTTCTACCGCTTGAACGTGTTTCCGATTCGTGTGCCTCCCCTGCGCGAGAGGCGCGAGGATATTCCCGATCTGGTGCGATACTTTGTTCTAAAATTTGCGGCCAGGATGAATCGTGTCATTGAGACCATCCCTATCGAAACCATGAATGCTCTCATCAATTGGAATTGGGCGGGCAACATAAGGGAGTTGGAAAACTTCATCGAGCGTTCGGTCATTCTGACGGAAGGAACGGCCTTGCGAGCACCGCTGGCAGAACTTAATGCGGGAAGTCCGGGCGCAGCAGAATCCTCGCTGGAGAACACAGAGAGGGAACACATCATCCGGATTCTGCGGGAGAGTGGGGGAATGATGTCAGGACCGAAGGGAGCAGCTCGTCGCCTTGGGGTCAAGCGCACAACACTGCAGTCGAAGATGAAGCGGCTCGGAATTACGCGCAAAGACTACTCCGGGCTTGCATGGGAGTAGAGCGTGGTCGACGTAGGGATGTTGTGTTCACGTGCCGAGTTATCCACAACTTGCCGACTGGTCGGCAGCGAAGTGAGGGCGAATGAAAGTTCCTCTTCCAAGGTCAGTTTCTTTCTAAGACTTTAGAGGGTTTTGAGCGCTGCGCCATTCTGGAACGCAAAGTGCTATGACATCTTCCTAATCGGGGAAAATTAAAAGAAGAAGTTCAGATAAGCCCGAAGGCGGACGGACGGGCCGCAGCCTCGTCGATGAAGGCTCATTGGGGTGTGAACCTTGCTAGTCGCCAGGAACTATCCGCCGAACAATTTAGTTCGCTTGCTACCGGAGCGTGACAGCAGTTCCTTGAAGCGCAACCAGACTTTGCGGAGTGAGACTTGGCGCGATCAGCCACTGGCTCCTGAAGATTGGACGTCTGCAGTGCCTGAGTACCGGGCAGCGGCCGCGGAAGAACAGGGAGTCGATGCAGCTTTAAGCAAAGCCAGGCCCGAGATCGATCCTTTGTACTTGCTCGCCTGCCAGATGGAGTGGGAACGCAGTGCCGATCCCACGGCGGCATGGGAAGTGATATCGGGAGCGCGCAGTTCCCATCAGGACACGCGGGCCCATGCCCTTTCCTTGCTGGGACGGTCACAGGAACCGAGGCCAGAATTCACGGGAGACGGGAGCACGGAAGCGGAAGGGCGGCGCAGTTCCACAAAGGAGGCAAGCATGAGGGTTCCGTACGGTCTAGATGTTATCGAGAGTTGCGTGGGTTGCAAGGCCAGCCGTGAGAGTTTTTTCTGTCGCTTTTCACCTGCAGTGTTGAGGCCGGTGGATAGTGCCAGCTACCACAGCGTGATGCCTTCCGGAGCGGTACTGTTCGTCGAGGGGCAAACTCCGCGTGGGGTTTATGTTCTTTGCTCGGGCAAAGTAAGGCTTTCGACTACGTCAAGAGAAGGCAAAGTGCTGATCCTGAAGCAGGCCGAGGCGGGGGAGGTTTTGGGGTTGAGCGCCGCGGTTTCTGGCACGAACTACGAAATGACCGCCGAGACCTGTTCGCCGTGCCAGTTGAGTTTTATCCGCCGCCAGGACTTGATGACGTTTGCAAAATGAGAGTGAAGTGGGCGTGCACGCGGCGCAATCGTTGAGCCGTGAATTCCAGGGCGCCTATCGGGACATTCACGACCTGGTGCTGGCCCGTTCGTCCTCGGGAAAACTTGCCCGACTGTTGCTCTCGTGTGCTCCGCGGGGAATCCAGGAATCGGATGAACAGCGGTTGCGTTCCGCGATGACCCATGAGGAGATGGCCCAGAGGATTGGTTCGTCGCGGGAGACGGTTACGAGATTGCTAAGTACTCTGAAGAAAAAGAGGTTGATCCGTCTGGACGGGGCGACGCTGGTAATTCGCGACCGGATGGGTTTGGAAGCTCTGGCTGTCTGACGATGATCCCATGGAGGCTGGCTCGAAATTTGAACTGGGTTCCGCTCCCATGGACGACCGATCTGGGCTTACTCAAGGTCGAGCAGAAGTGAGCTGCATTTGTATACGGGTACGCTGATTAAGGATCTGTTCGCCTCGGTGGAAAGAGCCGAGCAAGCCGCTAAGTCAAAGTCAGGCGAAGGTTTGTACTCCCGGACGGCAGAAGGGATCAAGACGGAGGCGGCCTGCAGGGCAAACCGCAGCGCGGGATGCAAGCACTCAGAGCCCGAAAAGCTCCCGCAGCCGCTTGGTTTGAGCACGGCTGACTGGAATCTCGCTTTGCTTCTTATCGTCCATGCGCAACTGGTACGAACTCTTGAACCAGGGTACGACTTCGCGAATCCGATTGATGTTCACCAAATAGGAGCGGTGAGCACGCCAGAACAATCCCGGATCTAAGCTGGAGAGTAGTTCTTCCAACGTCCGGCAGTTGGAATGCCCCTCCATCCCGGACGGGCCTGCCGTCACCACCGTGATAACCCCGTCTTCGATTGAGGCGTAGCAGATCTCTTTCTGGTCCACCAGAAACATTCGTCCCACAGCCTTGAGCAGGATCTTCGAGCTCTGGGTTTTGGGGGCCTGCAGCATCCGGACCAGAGTGTCGATTTTCTCCGCGGGCAAGCCCTCCGCATCCTGCTGAATTCGCGCTCTCTGTACAGCTTGCGCCACGCGCTTCTTGTCAAAAGGCTTCAAGAGATAGTCCACCGCATTGACTTCAAAAGCCTTCACGGCATACTGATCGAAAGCCGTGGCGAACACGATCTTAGGCAGAGGGATTTTTTTATCGAGAAGTTTCTTGATGACGCCGAAGCCGTCAAGGCCAGGCATCTGAACGTCGAGAAAAACGAGATCGGGATTATGTTCTTTGATGAGGCTGATGGCCTCGAGACCGTTCTTGCCCTGCGCGACCACATTCACATCGCCGGCGCTTTTCAGCAGGTAGGCAAGTTCGTCGCGGGCGAGTTGCTCATCGTCCACGATTACTGCGGAAAGGGGCATTCTGTCTCCTGAGGGCGGCGCTCTTTAAAAAGTATAGCGACCGCGTTTTGTGGGAGTCAACGCGGCCGTTATAGGGTGCGAGCCAGCCTCAGTGAGGTTGCTGCATCATGCCGCCCATATCAAACTTAGTGAAACCGGCGGGCACCTCAAATAAACTGGCTGGCTGCGTGCCTTCCTGAATGTGGTGCAGTTCTCCATCGTTGTTCTTACCCTGCCACTTCACGGGAAAACGCAGCTTGGGGTCGAGCCAGAAGTGGCTGACTTCGCCGCTGGAACTCGTCGTCTCGTACTTAACCGTGTCCCGGCCGCTGACGGTCTCACTGCCTACTTTATGGCAACTCGCGCCCTTGTTGGTTGCCATCTTTTGCCAGTCGCCGCAGGCATTCTCTACGTCGCCAGCGCGGAAAAAAGCATTGGCATACCCCATTCGCTGGTTTTGAGTTTGCGCCTGCACCTCCATATACATGTGTTGCTGGGCCATTAGTACGATTGAGGTCTGGGTGGCGAAGTTTACTATCACCGCGCCTCCGCCGTGCGGGCCGCCCTGCGACTCGATGCGAATTTTGTCCCTGGCAAAGTAGACTTTTGCCGTAGTTGTTGTCCCTGATTTTTGCAGATCGACGATCTCGGCGGAAAATTCCGCCTGCGCCAGCGCGAAACTGGCAGCCAACAACAGCGCAAGAAAAAGGGAAATGCGAGTAACGCATCGAAGCATGTGAGTCTCCTTAGAAGTTCTGCGCCGGCGAAATTCGGCGCTGACTGTGCCCTGGAATTAAAAACGATGGAATGATAGCAGAAGGCGCCGAACTCAGGCCGCGTTTTCGATCGCCAGCGCCATCCCCATTCCGCCGCTCACGCACAGTGTGGCTACGCCGCGCCGGGTGTTGCGCTTCAGCATCTCGTGCAAAAGCGTGACCGTAATTCGCGTGCCAGTGCAGCCGATGGGATGGCCAAGCGCGATCGCTCCACCATTCACGTTGAGCCGGTCGCGATTGAAATTCAATTCGCGGTCGCAGGCGAGCACCTGAGCGGCGAAGGCTTCGTTCAGTTCTATCAAGCCGAATTCGTGAAGCCGGAGATTGTGCTTGTCTTCCAGCTTGCGCAAGGCTGGGACGGGACCAATCCCCATGCTGCGCGGATCGACTCCGGCTGAGGTCACCGCCGAGATTCGCGCCAGCGGCTTCAGATTGTTTTTCTTGACGAAGTGTTCGTTCGCTACAACCACGGCGGCGGCGCCATCGGTGATACCCGAAGAATTGCCCGCCGTGACCGTCCCGGTTTTCGAGAATGCCGGTGCCAGCTTGCCCAGCTTTTCCATGGTCGCGTCGGCGAACGGATGCTCGTCACGGCTGAAGGTGGTCACACCCTTCTTGCCTTCAATCGTGACCGGGGCCAGTTCCGCATCGAAGCGCCCAGCGGCGATAGCGCGGGCGGCGCGGGTTTGCGACATCAGTGCGTACTGATCCTGTTCCTCGCGGGAAATTTTGTAGTGCTCGGCGAGCACTTCGGCGGTCTCGCCCATTACCACTTTCGCCATGGGACAGAAGAATCCGTCGCGATACATGCCATCGACAAGGTCCTGATTGCCCAGCCGGTATCCCCAGCGCGCGTCGAGATAATAAGGGACCCGCGACATGGACTCTGTGCCGCCCGCCAGAATGCAGCTCGCATCGCCCAGCAGAATTGCCTGGTAAGCCAGCGCGATGGACTTCAGGCCCGAGGCGCAAGCTTTGTTCACGGTGAACGCCGGCACGTCCTGGGGCACGCCGCCGCGGATGGAAATCTGCCGCGCCGGATTCGGTCCGCCGCCCGCCTGCCGCGCATTGCCAAAGATGGTTTCTTCCACTTGCTCCGGCTGGATTCCGGCGCGCTCAATCGCTGCCTTGGCGGCCACCACACCCAGGTCAGCGGGGGTGAGTGAAGCCAGCGATCCGCCAAACTTTCCAATCGGCGTGCGGACTGCGGAGAGAATGTAGACTGCCTGCAAAGCTTTGCCTCCAAACATTTGAGTTTAGCAGGGCGGGGAAAGGATGCGGAGGCAGGGATCAAAGTAACCTCGACTTCAGGCTCGCAGTTGCCGATAATTATTTTGGAACTTGACGGGTTACGCCCCGGGCTGAAGAGTCCGGGGCTTTGTTTTGCAGCGCGACATTCACCATCGCCTATTGCCATTCCGCCTAAGCTCCGGCATAATAAGTGTTTGTCTTGACCTCGCCGGACTCTTCCGGAACAAAGGATATACATCTGTGTTAATGATTCGACTGTCGCGCATGGGTGCGCGCAAGCAACCGTTTTACCGTATTGTCGTGATCGAGAAGGCGCGCGCGCGCAATGGGCGGCCGGTGGAAGTTGTGGGGACGTACAATCCTCGAACCACTCCCACCAGCATCGACTTCAAGCGGGATCGCGTCGACTATTGGGTTTCCAAGGGCGCGCAAATGTCGGAGCGGGTCGGCAAGCTCTATTCCAAGCCTGCGGCGGCTCCAGCGGCTTCTGTGGCATAGCCGTCATATTTTGACTGAACCCATTGACTGAACCCAATGACTGAAGCTACTGCAGATGTTCGCGCTCTCATCGAGCAGATTGCGAAGTGGATCGTCGATGCTCCCGATGAGGTCTTCGTCGATCATCTCGATGACGACGTGATCGAACTGGAAGTCGCCGAGGCTGATGTGGGTAAAATCATTGGCCGGCAAGGGCGCAACGTGCGCGCCCTGCGCACTTTGCTGAGCGCTGCGGGAGTGCGGGCGCGCAAGCGATATACGCTGGAAGTTATCGACTAGGCGCCGGAGCGCCGGGGCAGGGAACCGGACCATTCGCGATCCTGAAACAAGTGACTTTATTACGCTGGCCCGGGTGGTGAAAACGCAGGGCCGCCGCGGCGAGGTTGCGGGCGAGATTCTCAGCGATATTCCTGATCGATTCGCCGTAGGAATGAAGTTGCTGGCGCTGCCGCGAGGGCCGCAGGCCACCCGCCGTGAACTCGAAGTGGAAGATCTTTGGCCGCACAAAGGGCTGCTGGTTCTGAAGTTCGCGGGAGTGGATTCGATTTCCGAAGCCGAGATGCTGGTGGGATGCGAATTGCAGGTGCCGCAGAGCCAGCGATCGGAATTGCAAGCGGGTTGGAGTTACGTCAGCGACCTGGTAGGTTGTGCGGTGCTCGATGGCGGACGCGGGATCGGACGCATAGAAGATGTTCAGTTCGGAGCGGGCGAAGCGCCGCTGTTGATGGTGCGCGAGGGTGCCCGGTTGTTGGAGATCCCTTTCGCTGAGGCGTATCTCGACAGCGTGGATGTAAAGCGTAAGCAGGTGCGCATGAACTTGCCCGAAGGTCTGCTCGAGGTGAATGCTCCGCTCACGGCTGAGGAGAAGCGGGAGCAGGGGCAGCCCGAGAAAAAGAAAAAGCGTTGACGGAAAGGAACGCAGAGCGAAACTTTTCTGAGAACTGAGAACTGAGAACTGAGAACTGAGAACTGGGTTGCGGGTTCCGCGATGAAGGCCGACATAGTTACGATCTTTCCGGACTTCTTTCGTGGACCGCTGGATTACGGCATCACGCGCCGGGCTCAAGAGTTGGGCTTGGCAAAGATTCAGGTCCACGATCTGCGGGAGTTTACCCACGATCGTCATCGCAGCGTGGACGACCGTCCGTTTGGTGGCGGCGAAGGCATGGTGCTGAAGCCGGAACCGCTGTTTGAATGTTTGGAGTCGATGGGCCTGGCGCCGCGCGCCGAGCGTCTCGCCGGACGCGTGAAGCAGTCGGTGGTGCTGTTGTCGGCGCAGGGGCAAAAGTTTAGTCAGAAAGTCGCAGCGGAGTTGGCTTTGCTCGACCGCGTTGTATTGCTATGCGGGCGCTACGAGGGAGTAGACGAGCGGGTCGCGGATTTTCTGGCCGATCGGGAGATTTCCATCGGCGACTATGTTCTGAGCGGCGGAGAAATCGCCGCGGCCGTGATTGTGGAAGCCATCATGCGGTTGCTTCCGGGAGCGCTGGGAAACGAAGCGTCAGCCCAGCAGGAATCATTTACGGTTGACGCGACGGTGAAAGGCTCAGGCGGTGCGGATTCGACTTGCGGGTCGAAGGGATTGCTGGATTATCCCCACTACACACGGCCAGCTGAATTTCGCGGCATTGCGGTTCCGGAAGCTCTGATGTCCGGCAACCACGAAGAAATTCGGCGCTGGCGTCGCCGGCGGGCATTAGAAAAAACGTTTCGCAATCGTCCTGACTTGCTGGAAGGCGCAACGCTAAGTGAGGAAGACCAAGAGTATATTGCAGGTATCAAGCAAGATGAGATCGAGAAACACAAGATCTAGATTCTCGATCGGAATTTGAGAATCAGAATTTTAGAATTCAGAAGGACTAATCATCATGTCGAACCTTATCATTGAAAAACTGCTGGCGAAAACGCAACGCACCGACATTCCCGCGTTTCACCCGGGCGACACCGTCCGCGTTCATGTGAAGATCAAAGAAGGCGACAAAGAGCGGTTGCAGGCCTTTGAAGGCGTGGTGATCAAGCGCGACAACGGGCCGCAGGCCAGTTTCACCGTGCGTAAGATTAGCTTCGGTCAGGGCGTGGAGCGCATTTTCCCCGTCCACTCCAAAGTGATCGACAAGGTGGATCTGTTGCGCTCGTCCAAAGTCCGGCGCGCCAAGCTGTATTATCTGCGCGGACTCAAAGGTAAAGCGGCGCGCCTGCGCGATGTCGAAAAACCGAGCTGAAGTTTCCGAATGCCGCGTCTAGATGTTCTGCGGGACGCGGCATGTAGTTTTCTATCCCGCCGCCGCTGCCGCCGCCAAAGGCTCGGTGATGACTTCGAGGTCGGCGAAGTCCCGGTTACGACGTTTCTTCACCTGGTTCAACACGTAATCGAGCAGGGGACGATCGCCTTGCCGGATCTCGTGAAACTCCACGCCCATGGCGCGGTCTCCGGCCGTATATTTCACATTGCCTTTCAGCGCTACGTTTACATCGTAAATATTGAGCGCCAGGCGTAGGCCAGTGCCTGGGACGAGAAGATCGCGGGCGCTAATCAGGCAGCCGTATTCTGAAAGCTGTTCCAGGCGGCCTTCGACGCTAGAGCGTCCGCCGATTTCTACCAGGCCGGCTTCTCCTTCAACTTGGAATCGCGGACTGCGCCGCCGGTTCTGCTCGCCTGTTCTGATTGTATTCATTGCGGGCCGCTTCTTTGGGCCATCGGGAATGATAGGCAGATACTGCTCCTGCATTTGCCGCAGCTCTTCTTCCCAGGGGATTCGGTTGCCCTCGACGCATTCCACCGTGAACTGGCCGCGCAGCGGGGAATTGGGATCCGCCGTCCAGACGACCTGGCAAATGGACTTGTGGCGCCCGCGTTCCACGGTGATCAGGTCTCCAACATTTACATTGCGGAAGCTGAGAAGCCGCGCGCCTCGAGGGTGAATGTCATAGGTACAAGCCAATTCCAGCACGCTGCGCTCGCCGTTCTGCATGTGCGTAAGACGCACTGGCAAAGCCAGGTGGATCAACTTCTCGACGGGCGCGCCAATTTGCGGCGGACTGTCCGGTCGCGGCTGGATTGATTCCGGGTTCACAACTGCTCCTCGCTGACGTGCGATCTGTTGAGAAAATAGCAGTACATGTCCGACCGGACAATGTACGTGCGTAATCGAAGTAATGGTTACTGTGCGGCGTTACCTTGCGGCGGGAGCATGACCCGGAAGTGGCGTGACGAGCCTGAGGAGCCAGGAATGATTTGCAAAGAGTTTTTATTTCTGGCTTGCAGGAATGTCTCATGGCAAGGGAAGATGGTGTCAACTCTTCTCCCATGCGAAGCGTTTCGAAGATCGTGTCCGAATTTTCTCTTTCTCCGTCGGCGGTGAAGTTGCGCCTGCTGAAAAAGCTGCGCTGCACGCTGCGTTACGAAAAAAACGCGTGGGCGTCAGGGGCGGTGATGGTGGCCGGGGTGGATGAGGTGGGGCGCGGATCTTTGTTCGGTCCGGTGGTAGCGGCGGCGGTGATACTCGAGCGCGGCTACCGCATTCGTGGTTTGCGCGATTCCAAGTTGCTGCTGCCGGAGCGTCGCGAGCTGCTGGCGCCGCGCATTCGCGAACATGCCGTAGCATGGGCGGTAGCGGCGGTGGATGCGGCGCGCATCGACCAGATCAACATTTACCAGGCGTCGCGGCTCGCCATGCGAGAAGCGGTGATGCGGCTGCAGCCTTCGGCCGATCACTTGCTGATCGATGCCATGCGGCTGGATTGCGATGTGCCGCAAAAGGCGATTATTCATGGGGACGCGCTTTCCGCGTCGATTGCGGCGGCTTCGATTCTGGCCAAAGTCGAGCGCGACCGCATGATGTGCGAGTGGGACGCGGTGTTCCCCGAGTACGGACTGGCTTCGCACAAGGGCTACAGCACTCCGCAACATCTGGCGGCCTTGCAGGAGTATGGGCCGACGCCGTTGCACCGGCAGTCGTTCGCGCCGGTGTGGGGTAGTCCCGGGGAGCAGGTGGTTTTCGAGTTCGAGTGATGCCTCGAAGCCGATGGGATTGCCTAGAGTTCTTGCCCCCTTCAACCTTTGTCATTCCGAAAGTGAAGGGGGTGTTTTATCGCAGCGCTAAAGGTCTGCGCCACCCAAAATCGCTGCGGGCCTGAAGCCGTTCTTTTGGTTCTTCAGGGGCGTGGCGGGGCGGCTGGAAGCCGCGCCCTTTCAGGGCGGACTACCCAAAATCATTCATTCAGAACTTACTTCTCCGCTTCTGCTGGTTCGCCGTGCAGAGTGGAGTTGAGGTCGTTGACCAGCTTCGTGTTGTTGACCAGCGCCTGGCGCAGAATCTCCGCCTGCTGTCGGGCGGTGGGCCAGTCTTGTTTCTCGACGGCTTCGGTTAATCCTGGCAACTCCAGGTGGGCGTAGGTGAAGCGGGCGCCGTAGAGGATGTGTTTGAACCAGGGGCGGCCGGGGATGCCGTCGGGGTTGAGCCAGTTGCGTTCGACTTGCATAGTGCCGTGGTTGATGGTGGCGGCGAGTTTGGGATCGATTGCGCCGGAGGCCAGGGCGTGGGCGGCGGATTCATCCAGGCGCTTGCCGGCGGCTTCGAAGTCGTCGATGGCATCGAGGATGGGCTTTAGATCCAGCGGCGGCGGCTGTCCCCACAGGGCTTTATCTTGTCCCCCCTCGTTCTTATCTTGTCCCCACATGGCTTTGTTGTTTTTCTCTAATTCATTCACGAACTGGCGGATGTTGGAGGCGTAGCTGGCGAAGTCGAAGGGGAGCAGGTCGGCGTTGGCGAGGCGGAGGGCGAGCACTCCCCACAACTGCGACATCAGGGTGTGATAGCGGTAGCCGGGATCGCCGAAGTGGTTCATCCAGAAAAAGTCGTCGTAGGCCGAGTGGTAGACGCCGTAGGGACCGTCGAACTGCAGGCCGAGGACGGGCATGCCGACAAAGTTGAGGAACACGGTGTGGTCGGAGCCGCTGCCGATGCGGGTGTCGGCGAGATTTAAATCGGTGACTTCGTCTTCAGGTGGTTTGGCCTCGCGGCGCTCGCGGGTGGACGATTCCTTCCACGCTTCGTACAAAGTTTTGCCGGAAGGATCCTGCAACGTGTGCGCGGTTTCGACCAGCATGGGTGCGAGCGAGGCTACGGCTTGGCCGTGGAAATTTGGGCCGGATGTGGCCTCATCGACGTTGATGTAGGCGACGGCTTTCTTGCGCAGATCCTCGGCGAACTGCTCTCCCCACTCGGTGGAGCCGGTGAGGCCGACCTCTTCTCCGTCCCAACTGCAGACCACGATGGTGCGGCGCGGGCGCATTCCTGTTTTCGCCAACTTTCCTAGCGAGCGCGTGAGTTCCATCATGGATGCGGTGCCGCTCGATGGATCGACGCCGCCGAAGACCCATGCATCGCGGTGATTGCCGAGCACGATCCATTCGTCGGGCAGTTGCGCGCCGCGAATGCGGCCTTCGACCACGTAGTAGGGTTGCGTGGAGTTGTCCATTTCGATTTTCACGTGCACGCGCACGCGCTTGCCGCCGAGGTGGTATTTGACGGGCAGTCCGCCCTGCCAGTCTTGTCCTTGCCAATCAGTGGGCGCAATTGGGCCATCCATGTTGGCGAGTAGCGGTTTGGCGTCGTGCCACGAGAGTGGCAGCGCCATGATTTTCGGGATCGATGTGGCTTGCTCGACGGGAATGCGTTTAGCGCCGGGGATGGAGGCCCATCCCGGAGTGAGCGGGTCGCCGGGCACCATGAAGTCGTAAGTGATGGCCCCGCGCTGAATGTGATACTCGGGGCCCCACGGTCCGTTGGGATCGACTTTGCCTTTCTTGAATCCGTCTTCTGCGGGATCGCTGTAGATGAGAATGGCGGCCGCGCCTTCGCGCTCGGCGGTGAGGGCTTTGAATCCGCGATAGCTGTAGGGATTGGAGTAGCGGACGAGGACGACTTTGCCTTTGACGTCGATGCCTTGCTTGCGGAGAAGATCGTAGTCTTCGGGATTGCCGCTGTGGGCGTAGACAAGCGGGGCCGTGACTTCGCCGGAGGCGGACATGCCGCTCCACGCCGAGCTGATACTTTTGTTCTTTAGGTCGGGATCGCCGGGCACGGGCATTTCGCGCAGGATGGCGCGGTAATGAATGGGCGCGACCATTTCGAGCGATGTGAACTTTGGATTGCTGCCGTAGACGTCGTAGCGGCGGATGACGACATCTTCGAGGCCTTCGGTGCGCCACTGGTCGGCGATGTAGCGAGCGAGTTCGTTGTTGCGGGGGGAGCCGGCGACGTGAGGTTCAGCGGTGAAGATGTGATGCTGGCGGCGCTCTTCGTCGGGGGAAGGGATCGCCTTGAATTTGTTTTCGATCTCAGTTTCGTGGGCGGCGGATGCGGGGGTGAATCCGAGGATGGAAGTTTGGGCGTGGAGGAGGGTGAGGCCAAATGCGAGAGTCAAAAATCCGAACGAGGTGGACCTCAGCCTTCTAATTGGGATGCGAGGAAAGGCCTTAAACACAGAGGACACCCTTTGGCTCCGCTCGCAGGCGCCGGAACACAGAGGACGCTGAGGGGCACAGATACATTCATGATGCATTTGCTCTCCTCGTGTTTTTTTATTTTGCTTTATAGATCTCCGTCAGCAAGTCGGGCTTCGAATCATCCCGCACCAGATGCGGATAGCGCTCGCCGCCGTGGTAATCGAGTTTATAAGTTTTGTAGTAGTCGGTGTTTTCGACGAGAAGTTCCAGAGGAGCGCTGCCGCCCTTGCCGGCTTTGAGGGCGTCGCGCAAGACCTCCGGCGAGTATTGGCGGCCGTTCACCGCGATCAGCTTCATGCCGGGTCCGATTCCGGCGACCGCCGCGGGCATACCCTCGATAGTGTCGGTGATGGTGCCGTCTTCGCGCAGTTCGAGGCCAATCGAGAACGCTCCATCGACGACATGCCAGTTGCTCTCGACGCCGCGTTCCATTTCCGATTGAGTTTCGTCGTACACGAGTTTCCATCCGCTGCCTTCGATCCCGCCGAGGGGTGCGCCAGGACCGTGATTGGTGAGACGCTCGGTCCAGAAGCCGCGCCAGTCATAGGATACGACCTGGTTCAATGTGTTGACGACATCGTCGAACGTATAGGTCTTCACCATCGGACCGGTACTGGGAGCGCCATGGAAGAGGTGGCAGAAATCGTCGATGTTTTTCGCACCCTTACTCTGCTGGCGGATGATGACGTCGACCCAGAGCCAGTTCAGAGTGTCTTCGTCGTAGAAATCGGTTCCACGGCGCCAGGAGTGCCAGGCCTGAGGAGAGAAATAGAGTTGCGGAGCGGCGTCGGCGGTGTCCTGTAAATTGCGCCAGGTGCGGCCCGGAATGTGGTCGAGAGCGGCGGCGGTTAAAGCCAAGTCATCGCGCTCCTGCTCGGGTGTATGCAATCCGCTGCGGGCGGTGAGCACGGTTCCGAGATAATTCGTTAGACCTTCGTAGACCCAGAGCAGATCGTCTTGCATGGGCTGTTGATAGTCAGGAGTGGTGAGGTCGGCGGGGCGGCGGTATTTCCCGTTCCACGAGTGAACGTACTCATGGGGGAGCAGGCTGGCGGACATTTTTCGGCCGGTTTCGTCGACGAGTCCGCGCTCGTCAATGCGGCTGTCATCGGATTCGTGATGCTCCAGGCCGAAGTGCGCGACGTGATCGCTCAGGCTGAGCAGGAAGTGATAATCGCGATAGTGATGCGCGCCGAAAAGCTTGTTGGCCTGTTCGACCAGATTCTTGTAGTGGTCCCAGACCTCCTGCGGAGGAGCGAGGGCGGCGGCGCTGTCAGCGGCGATGTCCATCTCGGTGGGTGGGTCGTCGGCCAGTTTGACGATCTTGAGGAATTCGCCGGTGATTACGGGCGAATCGACGAGCGTGGTGAGGGACGTCGGTTTAAATGTGATCTGCGTTTCGCCATTGAGTTGATCCCCGGTAGTCGATTCGATGGGCAAGGGCGTGCCATATTTCCAGTTGGCTGGCAGTTTGAGAGTGGCCACATAGGTGAGATCGTCGGACTTGAATCCTTTGGGGTAGAGCAGGACCTGATTCCAACTGATGACCGCCATTTTGTCGGTGGCGGAGGAACCAGCGGAGAAACCGCCTTCGAAAGTGGCGGGAGAAAGGAAATCGAGTTCGGCGTTGACTTCGGTTTCGCCGGCGGGAACTTCGACGTGGATGGTGAAGCCATCGAGCAGATCGCGGCGCCATTTCAGATTTTTCCCGCTGGCAGTGAACTTGAGTCCGGCGAGGTCGATGACCGGGCCATCGGGAGCGTGTTCACCGGGGATCCACTTGGGGTAATAGAGGGTGAGATCGCCGGCGGTGGCGGGAATTCTGAGCTTGGCGTGGAATATCTTACGCGGGGCCGAGGTGGCGTCTACGAAGATGGTTACGGTTGGCGGAGTGGCGGACCAACCGCAGAGAGAGAAGAGGAAAAGAACGCAGATCACTCCCAAGAATCTGGAGAGTTTCATTTTTCTAGGGCCCCCATGGTGTCGACGAAACGAATCCCACTGCAGATTTTTTGATTTTAGCAGCCAGAGGGAGCGGCGGTACAGGGAGGCACCAGCGATGTAATGGCGGCAGGCTCGGCGCAGGGAAAGGAAAATTCTTTACCACAGGGGGCACAGAGGAATCACAGGGTGGAGCAAATACCTAGCGGGATTGCTGAGTGAACTGCATCGCAACCCGCCACGCTGCTATGATTCCGACGATGTCGCGGCGCGGAAAATTTATTACGTTCGAAGGGCTGGACGGAACCGGCAAGAGCACGCAGATGCGCAAGCTGGCGGCGGCTCTGCGCGCGGCCGGACATAAAGTGGTGGAAACGCGCGAGCCGGGGGGAACGGCGACGGGCGAGAAGATTCGGCGCGTGTTGCTGGACTCGGCGACGGAGGGTCTCTCTCCGCTGGCGGAAATGGCCTTGATGTTCGCTTCGCGCGCGCAGCACATTGCGGAGGTGATCCAGCCAGCGCTCGATCACGGCCAGATTGTGCTCTGCGATCGCTTTACCGATTCCACCGAAGCTTACCAGGGCAGCGGACGCAAATTGGGCAGCGAGGCCGTGCTCAAACTGCATCGGGTTCTCTGCGGAGACTTGCAGCCCGATCTGACGATCCTGCTCGACTCCGACCCGGCGATGAGCGTTGGACGGGCGCGACGGCGGAACCGCAATGCCGCCGCTGAAGCGAACAAAAGTGCAAAGAAACACTCCGACGAGAACCGATTCGAGCAGCAAAGCCGCTCTTTCTTCGCCCGCGTGCATGAAGGCTATCTGGCAATTGCCGCCAGAGAGCCGCAACGCGTCGTGGCGGTGGACGCCAGCGGGACGCCGGCGGAGACGCATCGTAGGATTGTGCAGGTGGTCGGGAGAAAGCTGAGGCTGGCGGCGGGAAATGCATGATCTCACCACGGAGGCACTGAGACACGGAGAAAACCATTTTCAAGACCTTCGTGTAGTTGTGTTCTCCGTGCCTCCGTGTCTCCGTGGTAGATTCTGACTTGGGTTGAGCAATGAGCTTCTCTGATTTTCACGGTAACGCCGAGACCGTCCATCGCCTGCGCGACATGCTGGCGCGGAAACACTTTCCGCATGCGGTGATCCTTTCGGGCGCGCGGGGGTCGGGCAAGTACACGCTGGCGCTGATGCTGGCGCAGGCGCTGAACTGCCTGGAGCCGACTGAGACGGATGGTCTGCCTGACTTCTGCGGGCAGTGCGCCAACTGCCGCCGCATCGCGCAGGCTGCCGATCTCGATGCCCGGTTTGCCGAGGCGGTGGAGACGCGCGAAAGTCTGCGCGAGGGCGATAAGAAAGATACGCGGCTGTTCGTGCAGACTCACCCAGACGTGCTTATCATTCCACCCGATCCTCCGCAGATGATGATTAAGGTGGATCAGGTCCGGCGGGTGATTGAGACCATTTATTACCGTCCGTCGGAAGCTCGGGAGCGGGTTTATATCTTTACCGATTCCGCGTTCATGAAGGAGGCGGCGAATTCGCTATTGAAAGTTCTGGAAGAGCCTCCGGAGTTCGCTACGATTTTTCTACTCTCGGAGAATCCGGGGGAGTTGCTGCCGACGATCCGTTCGCGGTCGATGGTTTTTCCCCTCGCGGCGGTGCCGGTGGAAGAAGTGGAGCGCTACCTCGCCGATCATCGCCCGGAGTGGAAGCCGCAACAGCGAGCTCTGGTTGCAAGACTGAGCGAAGGAGCGCTGGGACGGGCGCGTAGTTTCGATGTCGACGCTTACGTCGCTGCCCGCGCTGATGCGCTCACCATCCTCAACTCGGCTTTGCTTGGAGGCGAACACAGCCAGCTTTTTAAGGTCACCGAATCTTATAGGGCCGGCGCCGAGGGACGGGAGAAAACGGAACAGCTTCTCCGAACGCTCTACTCGCTGCTGCGGGATTTAATGTTCCTAAGTTCGGGAGCGCCGGAGCTGGTTCACAACACCGACATTCAAAGCCAGCTCACCAAGCTGGCTGAAACTGCCGACTTCGACTGGATTGCCGCGGCTTCGGATCGATTGGCCGAGGTGGAGCGTGGGATGCGCCGCAACCTGCTGCGGTCTTTGTCGCTGGATGGATTGAGCCTAGCGCTGGAGAAGGCTTGACAGCCGCGGCATGTACTTTTTATGGTACGTGGCCGGGGAGAGGCCGGGGGTGAGCCAGCCCCCCCTTCGACGACAGAGTATACAACTTTGGCGCTTGCGACGCGCGCAGCCCGGTGCAGACAGCAGGTCCCTCCACTCCGCTTCCCCTTCCTGTCGGAAGGGGAAGCTCCGGTCGGGATGACAGGCTTCGGGTGCGACAACTATGGGACTGCTCTAATTTAAGTGTTTTCAATCGGTTACCAAGATTACTTCGGTGGTTCTACTCCCTTCAGGGTGATTGTCGGGGCCGGAGGCCGCGCCTATAATCGTCCTACTCTGGTTTAACGATTCTCCGTCAGGTTCCGGGTAGCAACATGCGAGGGTGAGGTCCGTCTTCGCCAAAATGAGGAATAAAAGCCCGGTAATGCGAAAGCGCCTGCAAATCGCCCTGATGGCCAGCACCGTAGCCGCGACCTCTCTTTCTCTCACGTCCCAGCTCCGTGCCGCGGATGGCGACGGACCTCCTGAAAAGATAACCGCAACCGATGAGCACGGCCGCAAGATCTACGTGAACGAGTCTATTTCGGCGAGTCCGGCGCGCCACACGCAAGAGGTTGAGGCGCCGCGGCGCAGGCTGATGTATTGGAGTTCGAAGGAAAATCGCTGGAAGCCTGTGCCTCCGCCCAATGCGGCGGCCATGCAGGCGGCGCGGTCGGCGGCGGCCGAGGTCAGCCAGTATATCGGGAGAGAATCGAACCAGTCGGCGAATGCCAAGATTGCCGCCGCCAACTTTGGCGGCGGGGCGACCACGGCCGGCGACATTGATAGCGCCATTGAGCAGGCTGCGGCCCGGCACAATGTGGACCCGAACCTGGTGCGCGCGGTGGTGAAGGTGGAATCGAACTTCAATCCCAACGCAGTGTCGCGCAAGGGGGCGATGGGACTGATGCAGCTGATGCCTTCGACGGCGCGTCAACTGAATGTGAAAAATCCGTTTGATCCGGAACAAAATGTGGACGCGGGGGTTCGTCATTTAAAGCAGTTGCTGGAAAGTTATGGCGGCAACATCAAACTGACCCTGGCCGCTTACAACGCGGGTGCGGGAGCGGTGGCGCGCAGTTCTGGCGTGCCGCGCTACGCCGAAACCCAGAACTATGTTCGGCGGATCACCAATCTGTACTATGGCGGCTCCGCCCTTGACCCGACTGGCGTTTCGCACGATCCGGTTAGAATTCAACGGGATGCGCGGGGCGTGCTCCACATTAGCAACACCGATTAAGTTTGCGGCATCAGTTTCTTATATCTCTCAGGCACCCAGGGCATTGGTTCCACCAACTGGTTCAACGAGCAGGAACGAAGGCGCGGGCTGGTTATTTTGAAGAGCTCATCGCGGGAGCGTGGTCTGTGGGGAGCGCTGCTGGTGCTGGCCTTGTTGGCCACGCCGCCGGCACACGCGCGCGCACATCATTCCGACGCCTGGGCGCGGGAGCACTTCGCCGCAGCCGAGCGCATGCGCGAGGCGCTCAATGGCCGGCCTCCCGCCGATCGGACGCGCCACGATTACCAGCGTGTGGTGAATGCTTACCGCTCAGTTTATCTGGGCGCACCCGCTTGCTCGAAAGCGGATCCCAGCGTGGTTTCGGTGGCCGAGACGCTGGTGGAAATGGGACGGCGTTTCGAAGATGAGAAAATCCTGAATAAAGCCATCGAGCAATACAAGTTTTTGCGCCGGGAATATCCCGGCAGCAAGTACCGCGCCGACGGCTTGTTCACGGTTGCGGAGATCTATAAGGACGATCTGAACGATTCCGCAGGGGCGCGCGCTACTTTCCAAGAGTTCTTGCGCCACTATCCTCACAATCGGCTGGCGGATGATGCCCGTCAGGCAATTTTGGAGATCGACCAGCAAGCACAGGAGGCGAAAGCAGGAGAAACACAACCAGCCACCGAGTCGGTACGATCGCAAAAGGCTGCCAAGAGTAGTACGAAGGCGGCTGCGGAGAGTCAAAGTTCGCACGCGGCTTCGACAAAAGACGAGTCGCCGGAGCCGCATCCTGGCGGTCTGCCACGAGTGACCGGCATTCGGCACTGGTCCACCCCCGACTACACGCGCGTTGCCATCGATGTGGAAAGCGAAGTTAAGTTTTCCTCCCAAAGGATCGCAACTCCGGCGCGCATCTTTTTCGATCTGAGCGGTACCAAACTGGCCTCCACGCTGGTGGGCAAGAGCTTCGACGTGGATGACGGTTTCCTGAAGAAGGTTCGCGTCGCCCAGTTTGCGCCGGGCCGCACTCGCGTAGTGCTCGAAGTCGACAATCTTTCCGATTACGACGCTTTCCTGCTGCCCAATCCCTACCGGCTGATCATTGACATTCACGGCAAGAATGGGCGGGCCAAGCGGCACAAAGATGCTGGCGAAATCTCTTCGGCAGAGGTGGCAGAAGGAGCAGCCGCGGCGAAGACCATGTATGGAATTGATTCGAGTTCAGCGGAGCCGAATGCCACTGTCCTCGCACCTGCCGCGCCACCAAAAACAGCGGCAGTAACCGCAACGGACGCTGAATCCCGTGATTCAGCCATGACAACCGGATCAGACCTCTCCACCGTCAGCAAGAAGGCGCAGACCGCGGTAGTGAAAAAAGTGGTGGACGCCGATGATGATGAGGACGAGAATGCCGGCGGATCCAAATCCGCGAAGCGAAGTGTTCGAGCGGGAAAGAAAGAGTTGGTGACAGCGCGGAATGTCGTCGTCCCGAAAAAGCTGGTAGACAGCGATCTCTCCGGCGGCTTGGGCGCCCCAGATTCGAACGTTTCTGACGCTGGCCGAAGCAATCCGGCCGACTCGCGACATCGGGGTACTACTCGCGCGCTCGCTTCGGGCAAGGCGGGAAGCGCGTCCGATTTGGGGATTCGCGAGGCCAGGCCCACTGCGAGCGGCGACCGTTCTCTGATTCGCGCTCTCGGGCTGAAAATCGGCAAGATCGTAATTGATCCTGGGCACGGAGGGCACGATACCGGCACAATCGGGCCCAACGGCCTGGAAGAAAAAGACCTGGTGCTCGAAGTGGGCCGGCGTTTGGGCAAGCTGCTGGAGACGCGACTGGGCGCGGAAGTTGTTTATACGCGCAGGGACGACACATTTATCCCGCTGGAAACACGCACTGCAATCGCCAATCAAGCGCGGGCCGATCTGTTCGTTTCCATCCACGCCAACTCGAGTCACGACGCCGCCGCCCGCGGTGTTGAGACCTACTACCTGAATTTCACCTCTTCACCGGAAGCGCTGGAAGTGGCGGCGCGCGAGAACGCGGTTTCGGAGAAATCGATCTACGAACTGCAGGACCTGGTGAAGAAAATTGCGTTGAAGGAAAAGATCGAAGAGTCGCGCGAATTTGCCGGGGACGTGCAGGCCTCGCTGCATAGCGGACTCGCGGTGAAGAGTCCGGCCATTCGCGACCGGGGCGTGAAGAAGGCTCCGTTCATTGTGCTGATCGGCGCGAACATGCCTTCGATTCTTGCCGAGATTTCTTTTGTCAGCAATCCCACCGACGAGCATCGCCTGGCCACCAGCGAATACCGCGAGCGCATAGCCGAATCGCTCTACCGGGGCATCGCCAAGTATGTGAACGGGCTGAGCGGGGTCAAGGTGGCGAGCAAGATGGATAAGGGCGCCGGGCAGTAGGGGGACAACTCTTACCCCTGTGTCATTGACTGCACGTTTCCTGAACTATACAGTTCAGATAGGTAAACTGGATATGTCCACTATGCCCACGGGCAAGAACGGCGCGATAGTTATTTCCGCCCTGAGCGCCCGTGCGAATTTCGGGAAGCTGCTGCGTCGCGTCGAGGATGAACGCCGGTCCCTGGTGATCGAGCAGCGCGGTGCGCCGAAAGCCGTTCTGCTTAGCATCCGCGATTACGTCAGACTGGCCGCTCCCGAGCCCGAAGTATTGAGAGTCATCGGAGAGGAGTCTGAGCGGAACGGGACGAGCAAATTGAGTTCGCGTGAAATTGACCGGATCATCAAGGCTGCCCGGTCGCGCAAGCCGAAGCGGTAATGCTTTCCCTTCGGCTGGTAATCGACACGAATGTATTGATTTCCGCTGCCATCAAGCCGACTGGACTGCAGCGCACCGTTCTACTACTGGCCCTTACCAAACCGGCGCGCCTCTATGTGTCCCGATCCATCCTGGAAGAGTACGGCGAAGTGCTGGGCCGGCCGGAGTTGCGGATTCGCAAGGGGCCTAGGCAGCAATTGCTGCAGATCATTAGGAACCGCAGCTATTCCGTGACTCCGATTCGGCGTCTTGAAGTCACAAGCGACCCCGACGACAATATCTTCCTGGAATGTGCCGATGCTGCCCGCGCGGACTACCTGGTGACCGGCAATCAAAGACATTTTCCGAAATTCTGGAAGAAAACCAAGATCATAGCACCACGGGAGTTCATTGGTCTTATCGCGCCTCATTTAATAGAGTAGCGGCCTGTCTTGCCGGTTCGGTGACCCTATCTAACGCTACCAGCTGGTCCTGGGGAATCGGCTCCCGGAAACTTTTTCCCGTCTCCTGTGGTCTAATTAAGGAAGGGATTCTGTGTCACGCGGTGCATCCATGCGTTTTTCCAAGTCAGCTCTGATATTTGCGATTGTTATTATTTTCGCCAGCCTGGTCTTTGCCGCCGCCCCAGGCGCAGGTTCCCCTCCTCCGCCAATCCTCCCCAGGCAGTTCGCCGGGTGGCAGATGCAGGGCGCGGCTCAGCCGAGCAAGGATGCCGCTGCTGCGGATCCCACCGGCGCGGCGCTGCTCAAGGAATACGGATTCACGGACTTCGAAGCCGCTACCTACAAGAGTGACGACGGCCGCACGCTGAAGATCCGCGCCGCCAGGTTTACCGACGCCACCGGCGCCTTCGGCGCATACACGTTCTACCTGCAGCCGGAGATGGCGCGCGAAGAGATCGGCGACCAGGGCGCATCCTTGAATCAGCGAGTGCTGTTTTATCGCGGCCACATCGTGGTGGAGGCAGTATTCAGCCAATTGTCGGTGATGTCAGCGGCTGGACTGCGCGAGCTGGCTGGCGTGCTGCCCCGTCCCGGCGGAAATGCGGCGAACCTGCCGCCGATTCTTGCTTTCATGCCGCATCACGGTTATCAGGCGAATACCGAAAAATATGCGGAGGGACCGCTTGCTCTGGGCGTAATCGCATCCCCTCTTCCAGCGGACCTGGTCGATTTCAGCGCCAGCCCGGAAGTGGTTCTCGGTCAGTACTCAACTCCAGGCGGAGAAGCCACGCTGATGCTCATCGAGTATCCGACCCCGGCGTTGGCCGCTGAACATTTGCGCCGCATCGATGCCGCCCATCATGCCGCTCAGCCGCAGGCCGGCGTTGCGGCCATCGAAAACGTTGGCCCGTTTTTCGATAAGCGCACCGGGCCTATCGTCGCCATCGCCGCTGGCCCACTTTCGCGGAGCGACGCCCAAACGCTGTTGGGTGCTGTGAACTACGACGCCAGCGTCACGTGGAATGAGAACACCTACTTCGATAAGAAGAACAACATTGCCAACTTGCTGGTCAACATCATTTTTCTGTGCATCCTCGTCGGTGCGATATCTTTAGCGGCGGGAGTTGCTTTCGGCGGCGCTCGCGTGCTGTTACGCCGCTATTTCCCGGGTCCTCTCTTCGGTCGCGCCGACCAAACCGAATTTATTTCCTTGGACCTGAGCGAACCGGCAGTGCAGGCCTCTTCCACCCGTCCTTCGGACCCAACGGACGCATAAAACAGGTCGTAAGTACCGCAGCGTTATCGGTTTACAGCCTTTTGTGCGGTTTCGTGTCTCAAATTGGGACATTTCGCACAAGTGTTGACCGATTACGTAAGTCATTGAAAGCAAAGACATTTATTTGATAAAAATTGCTTGACACCCCCCTTTTTCGGCCCATAAGATTTTGGCAGAAAGTTTTGACGGAATTTAAAGCCTCCGTTGGAACTATTCTCCCTTGAAAAGAAGAGGTCGCCCTGTTGCCGGGCGGCCTTTTCGTTTTGTGCTGAGTCTCGCTTCCCGCAAATGCGTTGATCCGAACACCGCGTACGACCGAGCCGCCATAACATTCGAACGGAACTCTTAGCTGGAGTTTGCGTATCATCTGTTGAGAAGTATGTAGTAGCTGGCGAATTGCCAGGGAGGAAGTTATGTTCTGCGACGGATGCGGCGCTGCGGTTCAACCGGGCCAGGGATTTTGCAGCCGATGTGGCAAGCCAGTGGTCGGGCCGGTGACTGCACTCCAGCCACGGCGTAGCCGCGTGCAGGAGCATGTTCATCTGCTGGGCATTCTGTGGTTGGCGATCTCCGCTATGAATACGATCGGCGCCGTGATCCTTTTCATCATTGCCAACACATTGTTGGCGCATCTCCATGAGATGGGCGCACCACCGGAGGCTCCCACCGGCTTCTTGCGTCCTCTTTTGAGCGCGGTGGCAATCTTCATCCTGGCCAAGGCTGCGTGCGGATTCATCGCGGGCTGGGGTTTGTTGCAGCGCGAGCCCTGGGCGCGAGTCATCGCGCTTGTGCTCGGATTCATCTCACTGTTCAATATTCCGTTCGGAACGGCCGTCGGAGTTTATACCATGTGGGTCTTGTTGCCGGGTCAGTCACTGGAGGAATACGACGCGCTGGTCGCGGCTCGCGCCGCATAGCTGCATCAGAGGCGGTGGCGAGTGCCAGTTGCATTTCCTCCTCGCGTGCCGTGTCCTGCCCGGACCTTCAATGTTTGCTTTCCCATGATTTGATAAACTGGAACGGTCAACCAGCAGCCGACGTAGCTCAGTTGGTAGAGCAGCCGATTCGTAATCGGCAGGTCAGCGGTTCAAGTCCGCTCGTCGGCTCCATTCCTTCAATCACATACCACCTTTTTCACTGCACCCGCAGACCGTGTCTTGGCAAGAATCCAATCTAGTGAAACTGGTAGCCGGGTTTCAGCTCGCAGCGATAATTCTTGGATTGGTCGCGGTCGACCATCACGTGGCAATCCGCCCAGCGTAAGAAGAGATCGGGGCCAAGGGGAAACACGATCGGGTCTCCCTGGATCTCGGCTTCGATGCTGGGGCCTTCCGCGGAAGCGGGCAAGCTGAAGTTCAATGCCCGTCCGAAAATTACTGGGTAGGTTTCGCGCACCAGGTCGCTGGTCATGGGATGAACCACTTCGGCTTCCACCAGGAAAGTAACGGTGTCTGACCAATTGAGGACCGAAACATTGAGGTGGCGGCGATCTGGGGTAAAGTTTTCCTGTTCGATTTTCGTAAAGGGGCACGGTCCTGCAATGCAGGAAACTCTGGCGTTACGGAACTCGTTGCCTTCGCCCGCATCCAGCGACAAAGAGCCCATCGTTCCTTTCCACTTGCTGCCGGGCGCGCAGGGAGGGTGATTGTTACACGGCGTATTTCCGGTGTTGATAATCTGGAAGGTCTTGACGGCGCTGCCGATGTTGGCCTCGGTCGTGGCCTTCACGGAATATCTTATCCGGGTATTCGAGACCGCGGACCCGGCGCGGGCTTCGGCGTTCGTATCCTGGTGAATCGGGATCATGTGGGCAACGTAGATTTTGTCTCCTATGAAGTCATTCACATCCAAGGGTTGATAATCTTGATGCCGGAAGCTGAGGAGTACCGACTGACGGCGTCGCAGGCCTTTGGGCAGGGTTAGAGTGAAGAAGCCCGTAGAGTCGGACGTGGAGGTTCCGCTTCCCAAAGCATTGGTCGCTACGATTTGGACATCCACCAGCGGCAATTGACGGTTGGATTCGCGATCCTGGCGTAAGACGGCGCCTCTCAAGGTCACCGGCTGACGGCGATGCAGCAGGGCAGTGGCTGAAGCGGCCACCAGGATGGCAAGAATCACGACTGCCCAAATTACGATGGTCTTGCGTCTATTCATTGCGGTCCTTATCTTTTAACATTCTAGGACGCAGTTTTCGCATGGCAAGTTTTCTGGCTATCATGGCTATTCACTGTTCCACGTGGGGGATTCGCCCATCTGGGTCCGCACGTGGAGGTGGCAGCATCTAACTTTAGCTGATGCGCATGGAAGAAAAGAACTTTCTTACAAAACGCCTTTCGCGAAGAGAACTCCTTTTTCAAATCGGTGGCGTGGGTCTGTTGGGGGTACTTGCCCCCGCCAATTTGGCTTTGGCCGCCGAAACGCGGCAACCGAAGGGTTCCAAGCCGTCGCCGAGCGTTCTCTCGCCGGAGGACGACGAATTTTTGCAGGAGATGGAAAAGCGAAACTTCCAGTACTTCTGGGAGCAGGCGAGCCCGCAGACTGGATTGGTGAGGGACCGATGCAACGTCTTGAAAAATGAGAACTCTATTGTGGCCAGTATTGCGGCAACCGGGTTCGGGCTGACTGCTCTTTGTATCGGTCAACATCGGGAATTCATTCCGGCTAACGAAGCACGGGACCGGGTTCTGGCCACGCTGCGCTTCCTGTGGAAAAAGATGCCCACGCACCGCGGCTTCTTCTACCATTTCGCCGACATCAACTCGGGCGAACGAGTTTGGGATTCCGAGGTCTCTTCCGTCGACACGGCCATTCTGCTGTGCGGCCTGCTCACTTGCGGAAGACACTTCGAGGGACATTCTGAAATCAGTCTGCTGGCTTACGAGATTTTTAACCGGGTCGATTGGAGCTGGCTGTCCGAGGATACTTCATTATTGCCGCATGGGTGGACGCCGGAATTCGGTTTTCTCCCCTATCGATGGGATTACTACAGCGAAATGATGATGATCTATCTGCTGGGCTTGGGATCGCTTCCGCATCCCTTGCCAGCCGATGCCTGGAATGCGTGGAAGCGCACCAAGTTCGAATATGACGGGATCCGTTACATCGGTTCGTTCGCACCGTTGTTTGTGCATCAATACTCGCAAGCGTGGTTTGATTTTCGGGGGAAACGCGATCAGTACGCCGATTACTTCGAGAACTCGACGCTGGCCACGGACGCCCACCGGCATTTCTGTCTGGAGTTGGCCAAACAATTCCCCGATTACAGCGACGATCTGTGGGGAATTTCCGCTTCCGATTCGCAGAAGGGCTACGTAATCTGGGGAGGTCCGCCGACGATGGGGCCGATTGATGGAACCATTGTGCCCAGCGCTTCGGCCGGTTCTTTGCCTTTTATGACCCAGCCCGTGATGCGCGTGCTCAGGAACATAAAAGACCGTTACGGACGCGCGTGGGGCCGTTACGGATTTGTGAACGCATTCAATCCGCTCAAGAATTGGTACGACAGTGACACCATCGGCATTGATGTAGGCATTTCCATGGTCATGGCGGAGAATGTGCGCACGGGTTTCGTCTGGAATACCTTCATGAAGAACCAGGAGGCGGGACGCGGCATGGAGCGGGCCGGCTTCAAGAAGTATCAGCCTTGATAAGCGAATGAAGGCATTGGCACCCTTCTACTTCAGTTCGATTACCGCCAGTCCATGGCTGGGCAGAGTTATTGTGAGCTCGCCATGCTTGAGATGATCGGCTTCGGGCCTGGGAAGGTCTGCGGCATTTCGAAGTTCCCGAATCTGTTTCTGCGTCGGATAACGCGGGCTGCCCATCTTTTCGTAGACAAGGTGAACGTCCCCATGTTCGCCGTCGAGCCGCGAGACCAATGCATGCGTTGCGTTCGTACCTTTGAGCTGCAAGGTAATCGTTCTTGGAGAACCGGATTGCTCCGGTGGAGCGTAGTTCCACAGCGCCAGCACTAACGTTCCATCTTTTCTGCGGGTAAGGATGGCGGAGTCAGAATCGAGCTGGATGCGTTCGTCCCCGAGTTCGTGGAGCAGTTTGAAGGCATTGAAAGCGGGCTTGGGAATGTCATCCTCCGCGATCAGACCATAGCCGCCATAGAACGGCGTTTTCACTACGCCTTGTTCCTCGAAGACATCGGAGAAGCTCCAGTAAGCCATGATGTCAACCAAACCATCGCACTGGCGGATCGTATCGGCGAGCCACGGGCCCATATAAATCGCGTCGGTGACGTCGGGCTCATTCTTGTAACTGGCATTGAACTCGCTCCAGATTAGCGGAAGGTTTGGCATGCGCGAGGACTTGATCTGGCTGTGTACTTTGTCCACGGCGCGGCAGACCATACGATCGCGTGGGATGTTTTCCTGCGTTCCGAAGATGTCTTGTGCGGTGTCGTTGGCATAGACGTGGGTGGAGACATAGTCGATCGGGATATGTTTATCCGCACAATGTTTTATGAATGCGTCGACCCACGCGGCTTGCGCGGTGGCCGGTCCGCCGACGCGCAGCCGCGGATTTATCTTTTTAATGGTGATCGCGGTTTGGTCGTAAAGCTCCCAATAGGTCTCCTGCTTCGGTTGTCCCGCCCAGAAATCAAGATTGGGCTCATTCCAGACTTCGAAATACCAGTGCGCAACTTCATCGATTCCGTAGCGCTCGACCAGGTGCTGAGCGAATGCTGTGACCAGATCGTCCCAGCGGTTCCAATCCTTTGGAGGAGCAACATTCGGCCGGTACCAGAAAGGATGAAGAGTGTGGCTGGCTGCCAGTTGGTTGGGCATAAAACTGATCTCAACCAAGGGACGAACCCCGGTGGCCAGCAAGCCATCATAGATTTGGTCGATGTAGGAGAAGTTATAAACGGCGTGCCCCTGGCTATCTTCGCCGTAGATGCCGACCTCGTCATTGAAAATGCCGTGAAAGCGAACGTAGTCAAAACCGGTGATGTGCTTAACGGCACGCAAGTCGGTGCGGTAGTCCTGGCGCAGGCTTAGTATGGCCCGTCCGGAACCAAACATCTTTTCCCAAAAATGGGGAAAGGGATGTGAAGGTGCTTTTGCATCGATGACTACTACTTTCGCATTCGAGTCCGCGACTTGAGCACAAAGTGGTGAGACGCTCGGCGAAAACGTCAGAATAACCGCGAGAGTAAGAATGTGACAGTGCCGCATAGATGCTCGCATGAAAGATGAAAGGTTCAGGCGCAATTATCTGCGCTTGCTTTCGACTGGATTCACGCCACCTTGGCGCGTGGCTTCGATGAACTTGTGCGGCCAGCCGGTTTTTCCTGCAACAGCAGTTCGGTGGCCTGCACGCGCGGATGGCTATGAAACCAGCGTTGTACGATTTCATCGTGAAGGAAATTTGCCGTTGAGAGAAGGCTCATGCCTTGGTGGTGGGCCATCCAGCAATGCACGGCTTCAAACCCGAGAGACTGGGAACGTCGACACGACGGACTAAAATCCAGCGACTCGTAGTAACCATAAGTACTCAAGCATCGTTTGCGTTGCATATAACGCAGATTCCGCATCGCCGCGGCAGGATCGATATCCAAGGCCAAGAATGTTGAATATGGCGAGATCACAGGCCCATCCTGCTCGGGTTTGTGGATCGCCAACTCAGGGACGCCAAAAGCGAAGTAGCTATAGTTGCCGGAGGCATCCATTTGGCTGGAGGCCGACTCGGATATACCCCAAGGAACTTTCTTAGCGGCCGCGTAGGCTCCTTGAGATCGCACGGCGGCCTTTGCCGCTCGCTCCAACAATGTATCTGGATACAAGCGCATCCAGAGCGCCGGCATTAGATATTCGAACATGGTGCCAGTCCATGAAAGAAGTCCTGGCATTCCCTCACCCACCATCGGGGGCCGGCCGAGCTGAAACCAGCTTTCCTGCGGGATGTCGTCTTTGGCGATGGCAACAAAATAGGCGATGCGGGCTTCGCTCGCCAGAAGGTCGTAACAGGCAGGATGGTTATGCTCCTTCTCGACCTCGAAGGCCACCGATAATAAACCTCTGCCGGGGTTGAGAAGAAATGAAAAATCCATTTCATCCGCCAGCGCGCATGCCTGAGCGGCAATCTTCTTCAGATCTTCGATAAGACGTATGGTGCGGGACCGCGCCTCAGGCAGCAGTTCCAGCAACTCACCGTAAAGCTTACTGGAGTCTCCGGGACCGGCGGAATCAAGCGCCGTTCGGAGTTGCATCGCAAGACGATCGATAAAGCCGGGCATCTGCTCGAGCACAGGAGCGTAGCCGGTCGGGCCCTGGGGATGGATCGAGGGCTCATTTTTCAGAGATATATATTCGGGGAGTAACCAAGGCGCATACAGTTGCGCGGTTCGGCTAACCTGCCTGATCCGTTCTTTCGCTTGCTCTTGTAACCAAGCAACGTCTGCGTCCTTCGAACCGGCGGTCGACTGCTGAAGGTCCTGCAGAACTGCCTCGGGGATATCCAAAAGATACTGCAGGCTGTCATGTTTCTCGAGCGCTACTTGCATCCCGGAAAACCTTCGCCGCCGAAGTGCATCGAGGCTGGTCAGGACGTAAAGATGATCGAGAAGGCCTTCCGCCAACTCGTGCGGAAGAAGAGGCTGTTTAAGAAGATCCAAGGATCCCTGCTGGAGCGTCCAAAGTGAAGCTACCAGGTTGCCGCTGTCGACACTCGAAACCACCGCTGGCGCGAGCGGGGTCAACGACCGTGTGTCATACCAGTTGAGCAGGTGGCCCCTGTGCCGCGGCAACTGCGACATGGTCGCCAGGGTTCGAAGAGTCTGTTGCGCGAATTCCGGAACGGTGAGATAACCAAATTCGCAAGCCACCTGGCGTGCGTTGAGAAGAAAGCCCAGGTTCGTCGGGGAGATGCGAGGTGCGACTTTGGCGTTCTCACCCTGCACATTGTCGGGAATCAGCCAGTGGTGCTCTTCCGTACTGAACTCATCGAAGTAACGCCAGGTTCGGAGCGCAGATTCGCGGAGCAACCATCGATCGCGATCCGACGTCTCCTGGCGCGGAGCCCGTGGCGGACGGTTCAGCCACAGCGAAACCGGTTTGCTGAAAGCCCACAGAAGAAGAACGGGCAGCGCCGCCAGAAGAGCGGCGGGACGCGCGACCCATAGCAAGAGAAATAATCCCAGCGCGAGGGCGGGAGTCCAGTTCAGGTAGATATCCAGCGTGGTGCGCTTGACACCTGCGAGTTCGGCTTCGGCGGCGGTTTCCCATTGCAACATTCTTTGTCGCGTGATCAGCCGGCGAACCATGGTCCGTACCACGGCATCCATGGACAACAGCGCCTGATGCGCCAGGAATGTAACTGTCAACCAGATCCCAAGGCTGGCGTTAAGAAACGCATTCCCGGCATCGAGGATGATCGACTTTTTCCCCAAGGTCGCGGCGTTTACGAAATCGAATCCTAACTGGCACAGGGCGGGCAAAAACAGAATCGCAACTGTGGCCGCAGTCCAAGCTGCCGGCCCTCCGGGCAGGCACAACCATCCCAGCAGGAACAAGGCGAAGATTGCAGGTTCCACCAGGCTGCGGCGCAGGTTATCGAGAATCTTCCATCTTGAAACCACGGAAAGGGGATTGGGCACGCGCCGTCCCGATTCCTCGGGAACCAGCGGAAGCAACCACCCCGCAATTTGCCAATCGCCCCTCATCCAACGATGCTTTCGCCGATTGTGAGCGCTGTAGTGAGAAGGGTAGTCCTCAATTATTTCGATGTCGCTGACCAGGCCTGCCCGGGCATACGCGCCTTCCACCAAGTCATGACTTAACAGGGCATTGCGCGGGAATCGGCGGTCAAGCACCTGCTGCAACGTGTCCACCTCGTAAATCCCTTTTCCGACAAAAATGCCTTCGCCGTAAAGGTCCTGGTACACATCGGAGGTCGCGTGCGTGTAGATGTCGAACCCTGTCTGTCCTGAATAAATGCTAGCCAGCCTGGACCGCGCCGAACTTTGAACGCTGACTCCAACCCGGGGTTGCAGAATGCCGTAGCCTGCAACAACGATGCCCCGATCCGGGTCAATAATCGCTTGATTCAATGGGTGCGCCAGAGTCCCCACCATGCGGCTGGCGGATCCTCGCGGAAGCTCCGTATCGGAATCGAGCGTGATGACGAAGCGAACGACAGAAAGGATCGATAAATTGCCGACCTTGAGCGGGAAGCTGTCAAACTTGCCGCGCAGCAGGTTGTTCAGGTCCATCAATTTGCCGCGCTTCCGTTCCCATCCCATCCAGAGCCTTTCGCGCGGATTGTAAACGCGGTGGCGATGGATTAGCAAGAAAGATCCCATGCCCTGCCCGGCATATTTCTCGTTCAGCCGGCGTATCAGATCCGCAGTTAAGTCCACCAGGAGGTTATCTTCCCGCGGCTCCGCCGGAGAATCTGGAAGATCAGAGAGCAGAGCATAATGAATGTTTGGGTCCTGATTCCCCAGATAGCGAACCTCCAGGTCGTCAACGAGCTTGCGGACTTGTTTCTCACTCACGAGCACGGTGGGAATCGCCACCAAAGTGACGCAATCGTTCGGAATTCCCTCCGAGAAATCCAGCTTGGGCAGAGTCTGTGCAGGTAGCAGCAGCGTGGCCAGATAGTTCATGATCTGGACCGCACTCTGCGAACCGGGCAATAAAACGGCTAATATCGAAAGCAAAATCAACCACAGAGAAGTAGTGGGCGGGGTCAACAGAAGGACCACGCCCGAAACGATCGCGAAACTAAGAGCGGCAATACCTGGCAGGTAGAACTCATCCGGATGCTTCAGCAGAAAAGTTCGCAAGCGCTGGGCAATGGAGGGGTGGAAGCCTGTTCTTTCCCGGAGAACGGTGATCCCTTCGGCCACCAGATACGATCCTACATGCGAATCGCGCAGAGTCAGACGCGGGTCTCCATTCCTTTGTTTCTGTGCCTGACGGGCCAGGGCGAGCACTTCACTGGCAACCTTCATCTCCGAGCAATCGCTGCGGTCCGCAATATTTACCAGTTGGTTGCGGTAGAGATCGCGAGTTTCGTAGTCCATACGAGGATAAGCTCCCGCAGGGTCATCGCGCAGAATGCGGTCAAACAGGATTAGCGGCTCGATAATAAGTTTCCACGAGACCTGTTTAATATCCTGCAAGCTGCGGACTGCGTTGTTCACGGCATACGCCCCGGAGCGATTCTCCAGCAACCGGCGGCCAAGCTCCGCAACATGTTCCAGCAGGACCAGCCTCAACACGGGGATGAGCATCCATAGCTCGGCCATTTTGAGGACTGTGACTTTCTGGAAGGCTTGGAGGTAGGCGGTGAAGCTTGCTGGACTGAACTGGCAGTCGGCAGCCCTGAGAAAATCCTCGGCCAAAGCCGCTATTCTTGGAACGATCGTGCCATCGGAAGTGCGAACGAGAGGAAGCTTGTGAGGAGGGCTGAAAGTTGCGCAGGTTTCTGCGAGTTCCCCTCGGAGGAGGAAAATGCTTTCCTGGAGCCGTCGAAAATCATCCGACAAAGGTTTGGCGGCCCGAAGTTCCAATAACGCCAACAACGGCCGGGAGGCTCGATGAAGGGCTTCACAGCGATCGCGAAAATTTCGCGATTCCTGCTGTCCTGGCACCCACGCCAGGCTGCGGGCGAGTTCTGCAGCGCTCAAGCACAATGCATCGGGACCAGGCTCCCTATCCGCAGGAGGCGGATGCAGGGCTTGCGGTTCTGCATTGTCGAGTTCCAAGTGACCGCTCTGTGGTGTCATACCTTATCTTTATCTTTAATCTAGCGATAGCTCGAGGCCTGCATCTCGAACATCTCCGCGTAACGGCCACCCATGCTTGCCAGTTGATCGTGAGTTCCTTCCTCTGCAATCCTGCCATTCTCCAGGACTAGGATGCGGTCGGCCGAACGTACGGTTGAGAAGCGGTGCGAAATAAAAAGCGCCATCTTTCCGGCGGTAAGTTCCGCGAAGCGGTGGAACACTTCGAACTCGCTGCGCGCGTCCAGCGCGGCCGTGGGCTCGTCGAGAATCAGCAGCTGCGCGTCCCGCAGGTAAGCCCTGGCCAGCGCAACTTTTTGCCACTCGCCACCTGAAAGGTCCACTCCCTGGTCGAAGCGCCGGCCCAACATTTGGTCGTAGCCCAGGGTCAGGCGTCCTATGGTATGGTCCGCCATGCTTTTCCGCGCCGCGCTTTTCACCAGGTCCAGGTTGTTGATTTCTTCGATGCGTCCAATTGCGATGTTTTCCCGCGCCGTCATTTCATACCGCATGAAGTCCTGAAAGATGACTCCAAATTCGCGATGGAGATCTTCCAGATCGTAATCGCGAAGGTCGACGCCATCCAGCAGGATTTGGCCCTCGGTCGGGTCATAGAGCCGCGTGATCAATTTTACAATGGTCGTCTTGCCCTGTCCGTTCTCGCCAATCAGCGCCAGCCGCTCGTTGGTATGCAGCTGGAAATTTATCTTATCCAGCACCCGGCGGGAATTTCCCGGATAACTGAAAGAGACGTTCCTGAATTCGACGCCACGCACGATAGGCCTGGGCGCCGGCACGGCATTCGGTTTGGTCTGGATCGTCGGTTTCATTTCGAAGAATGCCAGCAGGTCCGTAACAAACAGCGCCTGATCTCCAATCCCCGCCAGGGTCGAGAAAATCTGTTGGATGTTGCTGCTGGCTTGCTGAATGGCTCCAGTCAGGAACGTCAAAGTGCCGATGCTCAGTGCGCCCGCGACCGTGCGCCAGATGACAAACACATAAGCGGAGTAGTAACCCATGGTGCCGATCATCGACAGCAACGAGCCCGCAATCAGCTTGCGCCGGGAAAGCGAAACATTCTCGTCGTAAATCCCATCGGACAATCGCGTGAATCGTTCCAACAAGAAATTCTTGAGACCGAAAAGTTTCAGTTCCTTCGCCGCTTCCTTGCTTCCACCGAGTACCCGCAGGTAATCCAATTGCCGCCGCACCGGGGTCTGGCGAAAGTTCTTGGCGTATCCCAGGAAGGCAAAATGGCTTTCCCCCAGGAACGCTGGAAGGACGCCGGCGATCAGCAGCAGCATCAGCCAGGGAGAAAACAACATGATCGAGACGGAGAGGGTGATTGTGGTGATAGCCTGCTGCACCAGGCGCCCAATGGCTTGAATCATCACCAGCCGGTCGGTTGCCTGCACGCGCGCCCGTTCCAGACGGTCATAAAAAACCGGGTCTTCGTAAGCAATCAGATCGAGGCTTGCCGCATGATTCATGACTCGAATGCTGACGTGCCGGGTGTACTTGTCAGCCAGCAGCGAATCGGAATAGTCGATGGTACGGACGAGAATGCTGTTTACCACCGCGAGGGAAAACTCCGCGACCACCAGCCACCAGAATCCGCGCGATACGGGCTGATGGGCGGAGACAGCGTGGACGATGCCATCGATAATCAGCTTCGTGATCCAGAGAAGTGCAAGCGGCATCAAAGACGATAAAAGCCGCGAAATCAGCCCGAAAACCACGACTGCCGGGCCGGAGTCCCACACGATCTTGAGAACAGCCGGAACGTTGCGGAGCGCGGAGATGCGTTCCTGCCATCCTCCCCAGAAGTTTTGGCGTTCCGTCATGCCTGCCATCTGCCGTCTTCAAGCGGATTCTATTGCCGGATGGACGAAGTTGCGAAAAATCGTGCCTTGGAGTATGACAGTCTCGCCCCTAGGAATGCAACGGCCCACACACAAGATGCCGAAACCTCATGCAGGGTTTGTCCATGACGGTCTATGGTCGCCAGGAGTCTACGAATGGCGATGTCAGGCTATGGCAGATGTCAGGCTATGGCAGTAGGCGCGCGGTCTCCCGGAAAACTTCCGCAAGAGTGATCGTCCACGGAATCCCGCGACGGGGATCGAGAGAATGAGCCGCCACGCGAATTGGAGACCAACCGACACGGTTGGAATTGGATGCAAGGCGCAGCCGTAGAGGTCGCTCAAGAAATAGTCTTGACCTGCATATCCGGATTACTGCAGATTCAAGTTCATCTCTCCGCGCTTATCGAAGGAAATCCGCAGCAGCTTTTCGCTCCCGCTGGAAAACTCCCCCGTCACGATCTGGTCCGAGGAGTGCGCGCCAGACGTCACTTGTACGCGGAGATGATGGCCTCCAGGCTGGATCTGCATAGCATGGATTTCATGGCCTTGAACATGGTGGAACAGGACCAAACGTTTCTTATCGGTTCCTTCCAGGGTGCGGGTATAGCTCAAGTGGCCATCTACCCATATTGACAGGTGCGCCTCGGCGAATTTGTGGTCCACTTCAACATCCAACGTGGCGGGAGCTTTTGCCGCAGACTCTGCCGGTGAACTTTGGGCAGGTGGCTTTACTGGGACCGCTCGATGAGGCGATACTGCGGCGGTCTTCCCGGTCTTCCTGGTCTTCCCGGTCTTTTTGGCGACTGGCTCCGATGCTGTAGCAACTGGAGTATTCGCGCTCGGCGCTGGTGGAAGCTCGCCTGCTAGTGGCAAGGGTGCCGCGGCAGCCTTGCCTACGCGGTTCCGAGCTGGCAGTCCTTTGGGCCAGGCTACGTGACCGACCCGAAGGCCAAAAAGCAGAAGTCCCACTAAGAACAAAGTGCCGGCGAAATACTTTTTCCCCATTTTGTCCAGCAGCTTTTCCGCCGCACTTTCGGGATTGGATTTGACGCGCTGGGGCGAGCGAGCTTTAACTGCCGTGCCGCGCTGCGCCGTCGGGGATGACCTGTCTTTTTCAGTTGCGATCGGGGGTATACCGCCGCTCGCCGAACCTGGCTGTTTCGCTTTACTCCATAGCTCCCGGCCTTCCCGCAAATCCTGAATGTCCAAAGCCATTTCCATGCCGCGCTGATAGCGCTGTGCGGGATCTTTTTCCATGGCTCGAGAAATGATGTAGTCGAGTCCCTGCGGCAGCTCAGTCTCCAGAACAGTCGCAGGGATGGGATCACGGTTGACTACTTTGTAGGAAACTGTGAGGGCGCTATTCCCTTGGAATGGCCTGTAACCTGTCAGGATTGTGTACAGAATCACGCCTAGCGAGAACAAATCCGACCGGCCATCCACGGTTTCTCCGCTCAATTGCTCGGGCGACATATAGGCAGGAGTTCCTAACGCCCGGCCCGCTAGAGTGTGATTGGCAAGATTGAGTTTAGCCACGCCGAAGTCGGCTATCTTCGCATGACCTTCTTCCGTGAGCAGAATGTTGGCGGGTTTTAGATCGCGGTGAACTACTCCCTGACCGTGGGCGCAATCCAATGCCTCTGCCAGTTCGAGCGTTAGCTGGAGTGCGGTATCCAGCGGCAATTTCCGGTCTTCCCGGGATAGCAGTTTGTCGAGCGACTGGCCGCCCACAAATTCCATCACGATGTAAGGGGCGCGCGTCTCCGGTTCCTCGCCCACGTCGAAAATGGTGACGATTCCAGGATGCGAAAGGCGGCCCGCAGCTTCTGCTTCCCGGTAGAAACGCTCGCGATATTCCTGCTCCTCCTCCGCTGGCTGCCCAGCCAACGAAATGGTTTTCACCGCCACCACACGGTTAATCTTGGGATCGCGAGCCTTGTACACAACACCCATGGCTCCCCGTCCCAGTTCAGCCAGGATCTCATATCGCCCAAAGCGTTCGCTTCTGCGTTCATCCATAAGTGACATTTGCGGCTTTAAAGTTTCATTGCAAAGTCATTGTCGTTGCCGGACCGAATGTTCGCGAAAACTCTCGTCTTACGCGGCGGTATATCGAAGCATCGCCTGCGTGAGCGGGCGCAGGGGTACGGAGCGGCGCTTGGTCATATTGTCCGCCGGGAGCTCTAGTGGCTCCAAGTTACCGACGTGTTACTGCCGGGGAATGCGTTCCCTAACAGGCTGCGGGAAAACTCGGCCTGCGACCCCGTTTTGAAAGGGCGCGGCTTCGAGCCGCGCCGTAAGTGCTTCAAAATCAACAGCGGTTTTAGCCGCTGAGGCGACACGTTTAACGGGAAAAGACTCTTTCCGCAACCTGCTAATGCTATTTCGCTACCAGATTGTTGGTGGGGTCTAAACGCATCCGCCGGATGGGCTTGGATTGGCGAGTCGGGGAGACTGAGCGTCCCGCGCCGAGCGAGATGCGAATACGGACCCGGGTCGCCCGGGTCCGTATTTTGGTTTATGAAGAGGATTTGTGAAGGGAAAAATTAAGGGCATATCTGCCGGTATGCCCTTATTCAGTCCCTCATTGGTAAGTGAAAGTCAATTCATCGAGGTATATATCGTAGGACTGTTGCTTGGAGTTGCCGTCCTGCTGGTAGTTGACGGTCACGCCGTACCAGCCTGGGTAAGAGGCAGGGTTGAAAGTCCAATTCAAGTTGCTCGTTACTCCGTTCAGCGTGATCGATTCATACAGCAACTGATTGCTCGACGTCCGCTGCACTTTGAGAGTGAGATGGTTCCACGCGTTGCTGTTCGGGTAGCAGGCGATACCGGTGGGAGTCCACTTTGCCGCCACCGGGTTCCAAACGTCCCATTCGTTCCCGCCGGCGATACGGCACTCGTGGCCCCAGACGAACCCCAAGTTGTCGTAGAACTGATTGATGTCGAACTCCTCCGCCTGCGAAAGCTCTAAGTTCGTTCCGTAGAAGTAAACGTCATAGGTGAAGTCGTGGAGAGTGGGAACCAGGGTGTGGTTCGGGTCGCTCATGCCTTGCGAGGAATCGGTGCCGATCAGGTGGTTGTTATACAGTGTGTCGGAATAAACGGCCGTTCCTCCCACATTCACTTCCATGGCTTTCCCATCCATGGAAGGCGACTTGACGTTCTGCGCCATCCAGAAAGAGATGCCGTCGCACGGCGAAGGCGAACAGTCAACAAAGTTTGGCGGTCCCTGGCCGTATCCCGCCCATCCGCCGCTGGCTTGAAGGTTGGAAAACGACTTCCCCCCCCCGCTGCCTCCGTTGACGGTAATCTTTACCGGGGTGGTGGCCGCTCCGCCGCACTTGTCCCACTCTTCCACGACGGTGTTATAGGTTCCGGGGCTCAGCGTCAGGTTGTAATTCATGCTGGCGCCATTCACAACGTAGGCCAGTTGACCCGGAGAAGGGTAGATCCCCATAGAGGCGACGCCCTGCGGACAAGACGTGGTCGCGGTCGCCGTGAAATTAACCGGAGAGCCGACCGTGCCGTTGTTGGCCGGCGACGTCACATGAACGCCAGTCGAAGCGCTGACCGTGACGGTGACCGGAGCCGTCGACGCTCCGCCGCAGTTGTCCCACTCTTCGACAACCGTGTCATAGGTTCCTTCGCCGAGACTCAAACTTGTATTCAGAGAATCGCCATTCACTACGTAGGCCAAAACACCGGGGGCTGTGTAGATTCCCATGGAGCCTATGCCTTTGTTGCACGAAGTCGTAGCCGAAGCCACGTAAGGAACGGATCCTGAGTAGGTCGAATTGTTGGCGGGCGTATTGACGGTTACTCCAGCAAAAGCGGCTGAGGCGAAGAGGGTCAACAGGCACACGATCAGCGATGCATACTTGGGCATGCTATACTTCTCCAATTATTTTATTGACGTGCGGTCTTCTGAACTGCCTACGAATACTGCAACCGACGCGCGAGCGGGCGCGTTAAGGCTTCGAAGAAGTGGCTAGATTGTGGCGGTTTCGAAGAATCCTCAGTGTCCCAGCTCACCTCGACCTGAAGACCCGGCCAGAAACCGAACCCGAACTGCCAAGACCATACCAGAAACACTGTATTCCCTCCAAGCAAAAACTGTGAGTCCCGATACTCAGAAGTACCACCCGCCTGGATTTGGGAAATCCGTGGCCAAGCCACGTCTGTGTGCAGGTGAGCGACTTGGGCCAAGGAATTCGCACGAGATCCTCGCTCACTGCAACCGGAGTAGGATCAACGGAGTGCGGGAAAGATTACGTCAGCTCGGGGGCGTTCTTAGTATCCACTCAAATGACCGTGCGCTGGTGGCCGTTGATCGGCCGACCGAGTAGTCGCGACCGGAGTCGAAATCTTAAGCTTCCGGTGGAGTCCGAAGCATAGTGGGCGCCATAGCAGCAGTCACGCGTTCACCGCCGGAGTGGCTTCATCGCCCGATTCGTCCCGCTCCTGGCAGACCAGCCATCGCGTCAATAGGTCCAGAACCTCGCCTGGAGGTCTCAGCCATAGCTGCGCTGCGGTCGGCCGCCACACGGGACGCACCAATATGCTCAGGCCCAGACCATTGATGGCCTGGAAGGCATCCTCGTCCGTAGTGTCATCTCCCAAGTAAGCCGCGGGCGCGTCCGGATCCATTTCACTGAGAAGGATGCGCACGGCGGTGCCTTTGTTGGCTTTCTTGCTGCGAATCTCCACGCCACCGTCGAAGTGCAGCAGATCGAGTCCGGACTGCTTCGCAATGCCCGTCCAGCCCAGCATCACGCGCCGATGAATGTCGGCCGCTTCGGTTATGTCCAGGCCCCGCCAGTGGACCGCAATGCTTCCTGCCTTGAATTCGGCGGCGTGCTGCAGTTGCTGAGTGACCAGCCAGTCGTCCGCCACTGCCAACGCCTTCAGGGTGGGTTCGTCCAATGGGGAAACTTCAATGCTCCCGTCGGTCTTCACACGCTGCAATCCGTGAAGTCCCCAAACCTCGGGGTGAGGCTCAACCGCGAGCAGCGGAATGAGTTCGATTGCATCCCTTCCGGAAACCATCACAACCCGCGTTCTTCCAACTCCAAGGATTTCCTGCAAGACCGACCTCATACCGGGATATGGAAAAGCCTTCCCGCGGTCTTTCTGAAAGGGCGCAACAGTTCCGTCGAAATCAAGCATGAGCAACGACCGCGGCGCGCGAGCTACAGTTCCTAGAAAAGATTCAACGGTAGCTTTCGAAGGTGAAGAGTCCTGGCTGATTCTGTCCTCGCGGCGCATCACGCAGCCGCCACGCCCCCACGAGACTTCTCTTGCGTTCGGTCCCCGCCATCGAGCCTGAGTTCGCAGAGTTCCGTAATCAGATCTCCGGCCCAACGGTGTATGTTGTTTTCCCTTATGATTCTGCGCATGCGGTGCACGCGCACTTGTTTTTCTTCGGGATCCATCTCCAACGCGACACGGATGGCTTCGGCAGTCTGGTCGATGTCGTAAGGATTCACCAGCAAAGCGTCGCGCAATTCGCGGGCGGCTCCGGTAAACTGGCTCAGAATCAGCACGCCCCGTTCGTCGCGGCGGGCCGCCAGAAACTCCTTGGCCACCAGGTTCATGCCGTCGTGAAGCGAGGTCACCAGGCAAAGATCCGCAGCGCGGTAATAGCGGTCGATCTCGGCGTGGCTATGCTGCCGATTCAGGAATAGGATCGGTTTCCAATTGCCTGACTGAAATCGCCAGTTGATTCGTTCCACTTCGGCTTCCAACTCGCCCATCAGGTCGTGGTAGCGCTTGATATGAGTGCGGCTGGGCGCGCCTATCTGCAAGAACGTGAACTGCCCCTGATATTTCGGATACTTTTCCAGGAATCGCTCGATCGCTCGAAAGCGCTCATGAATGCCCTTGGTGTAATCCACCCGGTCGACGCCGACTCCCACGAATGCCGTTTCTACGCCCAAGCTATGCAGCAAGCCGGTCCGATCGAGATAGTTGGTTGCATAGCTGTCGGGCTCGATCACTTTATCCTCCCCCAAGTCGACGCTGATAGGGAACGGGCGAACCAAGGTCCGATGATTCTGACGCGACACCGAAAAGTGTTCCCAATCGACGCGTGATTCCACCACCCGGTCCACCGTCTGCAGGAAGTTATTACAGTGGGACTGGACGTGAAATCCGATCAGATCCGCGCCCAGCAGGCCATCCACCAGTTGGCGCTGCCACGGGCAGATGCCGAAGGCTTCCGGATTGGGCCAGGGAATGTGCCAGAAGATGGCCACCCGCACATCCGGTCTTTTTTCCTTCAGTAGCCGGGGCAGCAATGCGAAGTGATAGTCCTGGACCAGTACCACCGGATTCGGCGTGTCGGCGATCTCCTGGATCACCGCCGCGGCAAACTTGTGGTTCACTTCCTGGTAGAGCTGCCAGTCCCGCTCGCGAAAGATGGGGCGGGTATGCGCGATATGACAAAGCGGCCAAAGGCCCTCGTTGGCGAATCCGTAATAGTATCCTTCCTCCTCCTCCTTGCTCAGCCATATCCTCCGCAGGGTATAGCGCGGGTTTTCCGGAGGGACGCGCAGCCGATCATGCCCGTCTACCACTTCTTTGTCCGCATCACCGCTGCCATGTGCGATCCATGTGCCGTCGCAGGCGGTGAGCACCGGCTCCAAAGCAGTGACCAATCCGCTGGGCGGAACCGTCACTTCGAGAGACTTTCCATTGCGCTGGTGGATATAGGGTTCGCGATTCGACACCACAAACAGGCGGCCGCCGTGGAGGCGGGTTTGGATCTGCACCGCCAGCCGGTCCGCCGTCCACATAGATTCCCCGGCTTCCCGCAAGCGGGCCTCATTCTCGGCGGCGTTTCTCGCCTGGCTCAGGCTTTCCGCCATGGTTACCACTTCCCAAGCCAGCGGTTTGAACAGATCCAGGTCTGGCATCTGCTGGCGGGATGTAATCCTTCCCATGCGCAGCGCACGCATCCATTGCGCCGCTCGCGCGATAGGCCCCGCGATGCTCCAGCGCACGATCAGAAGCGTGATGAGAGCTATGAAAAACACCTGGACGAGGACTCTGAGGAATGCCTCGCGCCAGGTGCGCAGGTTTTGCGCATGAATGTAGTTAACATCGTGAACGATTGCCAAACCCCCGTTAACCTCGTCCTGCCGGTGCAGTGGCAACGCAAAAATGTGTACCCGATCGTCCCCCAGCCGGACGAACGAGCCCTCCCCGTGATTTTCGCTCATGGCTTGGCTTACATCAGTCGGGGTGGCGCGGAGGATTGGCTGCAGTTCGGCGGTGATCGCCACCAGCTTGCTCTGGCGATCGTAAACGGCGATACCAAGCAGGTGTTCCCGGTTTCCGAAGCGCTGCACTAGCTTCTGCAACCCGCGTTGAGACCCGCTTTCGAGCGACTTCTCAACGTTGCCCGCGACGCTTTCACCGAGCACTTCGGCGCGCCGTTCCAGGTCACTAGTAAGGCTACGTTTTTCCCGCAACACCTCGTAGTAGGAAAAACCCAAAGACACCAGTGTGATACCGACAATGAGAGAAACGATGAGCCGAACACTCAGTAGGCGCATGCTTGCTCCTTCCGCCATGAAGCTGTGGGCATTCCTCGTCGGCCAGGATCAGGAAAAAGACACAGTCTCAAGAGAGGCTCCCTTCCATTCTATTCCTACCCCGTATCGTAAATAACCCAAAGCTGACTTTGACATAAGGAAATACCTGTAGATATTGGGGAAAAAGCGGGATCGTTGGATACCTCTCGGTCGTGCTTTGAGGCCGGTCTGGAAATTGTGAGGAACAAGGTCCATAGGCTCAACTTTGTGAAAGTCACGAAGACTCCTCATCACGAATCTTTTTCCACATTGACGCCCTGAAACCACCTGCGGCATTTCTGCTGACGAACTCCAATCGGGTAAACCACGTAGAGCACTGAGGGATATTGCCTTACAACGTGCATCTACATGATGCGTACCGCATTTCTGCACAGTGCGCAGGTAAACCGCTGCTTACTTAATGGCATCTATACGCTGGTCGGAGATCTTGCCAAAAGAGCCACTTCGATTTCCCGGCAATATTTAAGGAGCGTCAATGTCGAACGAGCCAGGCACACAACCAAGCGCGCACGCTCTATCTCCACTCTCATCATTTGAGTCGCTCAATGCCTTGTACGTCCCTCGCCAGCCCTACGATGGCGGGGATCGCCCCACGAAGGCAGTTCGAAGCAGCCCCCAGGTGCGCGAGCAGAGCCAATTTGGCCCGGACGCAATTTGGGGTCACTACAACAATTATCGTTCTAACGGTCTTGCCGGTTCCGCTGTGGTGCACGTCGTCCTATTGGCTCTACTCCTGGGCGGTACGATGCTCGGCCACAAAGTAGTTGTACATGCGCAGCAGCACGAAACCGTTACGCTGATCGCGCCCTCGCCCGACTCCTATGTCCTTTCGGTTGCAAGAAAGGTGGTTAGCGGTGGCGGTGGTGGTGGCGATCATGACGCATTGCCTGCGCCCAAGGGAAGATTGCCGAAGTTAGCAATGCAGCAAATCACTCCCCCTTCGATTATTCTACGGAACCAGCATCCCAAGCTGACTGCGGAGCCTACGGTCGTGATACCGCCGCAGGTTCGCCTGGCCGAAAATAATATGCCAAATTTGGGCATTCCATCGGCAGCGGCCATGCCCTCCGCTCCTCCCTCGAATGGAACTGGCTCGGGTGCGGGCATTGGTTCCGGCTCGGGCGGTGGCGTTGGGGTGGGTCATGGCGCGGGAGTTGGCGCCGGCAGTGGTGGCGGCATTGGCGGAGGCGTATTCAAAGTCGGCGGCGGCATTTCCGCTCCTCAGCCACTTTCCACGCCGGATCCGGAGTATACCGAGCAAGCTCGCATTGCCAAGACTCAAGGAACATGCATCCTGTGGCTCATTGTCGATGACCAGGGACGCCCGCGCGACATACGCGTGGTCCGCGGACTTGGTTTCGGACTGGACGCAAAAGCGATCGATGCCGTCAAGCAATGGAAGTTCCAGCCCTCCATGAAAGATGGAAGGCCGGTAAGTGTTCAGATCAGCGTGGAGGTCGGATTCCGCCTTTATTAAGGGGGAACTCCCATTTTTTGAATCAACTGCTCGCGGCAGGTCCCAATCAAAATCGTCGGGGCGTGCCGCATTTGTTTTGCTCGCAACGCAGCCGACAACACTCACCGGGAAGAAAAGTTCCGCTAAACCCTACAAAACAATTACTCATTCGCCGGTACAGCAAATCTCACATTGAATTACAGGAGCGCCCTGATGGGACCCGAGGCGGAAGGCCGCTACTCTTGGTCTCGACGCTGAATGTTCTCGAGTTCCCGGGGAACAACAAACACAGCGCAGTTCGATGTAAGGAGATTAAAAGTGGCCACTTGCGTGATTTCCGCTCCAGAAGCAAATTTGATCCCAGCCCGGACCGAAACCCTGCGAGACGATTCCGAACGCAGTCTCGTTCAACGCGCGCAATGCGGCGACCAGGAAGCTTTTGCCATGCTCTTCCAGTTGCACAAGAAGCGCGTGTATTCCGTCTGCCTCCAGATGACCAAGGACGTGGCCGACGCCGAAGACCTGACTCAGGAAGCCTTCCTGCAGGTTTTTCGCAACGTCAACTCGTTCCGCGGGGATTCGGCCTTCTCCACCTGGCTTTATCGCATTGCCGTGAACACCGTTCTCATGAAGTTGCGGCGCCGCAAAACGCCACCCCTACTTTCGCTGGACGAGCCCGTCTCCGCCGAGTCGCCATCTCTCAAGCGCGATGTTGGCAAAGCCGATCCTAGTCTCTCCGGAGCAGTGGACCGGATTGCATTGCGCCGCGCCATTGAGGAACTTCCCACGGGATGCCGTCAGATTTTTGACCTGCACGAAGTGCAGGGATATCAGCATCACGAAATCGCGCGCCGCCTGCAATGTTCCATTGGGAACTCGAAATCTCAGCTCCACAAAGCGAAGATGAAAATGCGCGACCTTTTGTTTCCGAAGACAGGCGCGCGGCTATCCAGATCCGGCGCCAGCCACGCGAAAGTCCTAGCCAGGAACTAGAGGTGAAGTTTTGTTTCGCTATGGAAAGCGCCTTAGTAGACGGTCAGTAGGGAAGTGACCGAGAGGGAAGAAATGTTCGTGGGGCTGGGAGCGGTTGTGACGATCGGCGCGAAGAATCAAGAATGTTCTCAGGACCGTACCGGCTTGGCTGAACTGCCGGAGATGGGTCAGGAAGCTTTTCTTGATGTTCCACTGGAATGCCTTGAGGTTGTCGGGCGTTCTTTGCTCGAACGCCTGATCGAGCGTTTCGTCGCCATCGATGTCGAGCGCGTTTCTATCCTGGTGGAAGCCAGCACTTCCATGCGAATGCCTCAATTTCGGACGGACTACGCCAACGTCACGGTAAAAGTGGTCAGGGATCTCTACCCCGCGATCGCCCAGGAATTGGCGGATTTTTCGCGAAACGGAATCAGGCACTCGTTCATCAGTTCGGCCAACGCTTACGCGGAGACCGATCTCCTTGACCTGTTCTGCTTTCATCGCGAATCGCGGCAGCCCGCCACGCGTACCTTCGACAAAGAAGGTCCGCTGGATTTATGGGTGGTCGATTGCGCCAAGGCGCAGCGAGGCGATCTCGAGAGCGTCCTTGTCGATGCAGGTCGAGATGGCGCGCCAAAGTATTTCATCCGGGAGTATGTCAACCGTCTCGTCCACCTCCGGGATTTCCGCCGGCTCGCCGCCGACATCCTTCGCCGAAACTGCGAGACAGCTCCTTCTGGCGAGCAAGTGAGGCCCGGTGTTTGGATGGATGACGGTGCCGAGGTGCATCGGCGCGCGCGTATTGTCGCGCCCGCCTACATCGGTTGCGCATCTAAGGTTAAAGCAGACGCTTTGATCACGCGCTTCTGCGACATTGAGAGGGATTGCTGTGTGAATAGCGGGACGGTAGTCGAGGACAGTTCCATCCTGGCGAACACCACCATTGGAATTTGTCTCGATCTGTGCCACGCAGTCTCCAACGGAAATAAGTTGTGGAATCTTGAGCGCGATGTAGCGGTCGAGATTGTCGATTCGAGCGTCATGCGGTTCACCACTGCCGTTCGCAAGTCGGTTGCGCATAGCAGCGAGCAAATCGAAGTGTTGAAAGACAGTGTTGTTTCACAGAAACCAGAAATGCCAGGCACATGGCAATTTGTCAGCAATCTCTTCCAGGAGTGACTTATATGTACACCCGAAGCCCCGTAATTGTGATGGAGTTACCAGAACGACTGAACCATGTGGAAGCAAAGACTTTCCTGAATGAGTTGGAGCCGCTCTTAGAGATTGATCGACCAAGCGTGGTGCTTGACTGTTCGCAGATAAAGCATCTGGACAGCGCTGGAGTGGAAATGCTGCTGTACTGTCTGGAACAGGCCATGAAGCGCGATGGCGATTTGAAATTGGCCGCGGTTTCGCCCGCCTCGGCGGTAATCATGGAACTGATGCGGGTCGATCGGCTTTTCGAGTTATTCGAAACATCCGAAGAAGCCGTGCGCAGTTTCCAACTTTTTGTGCCGGCGGTGAGTGTTCAGACCCAGCCCTGGTATGCCGCACCACATGGGCTTACGGATCTGAAAGCTGCCAGCTAAATGTCCTTTATGTCGCGTCGGGGGGTGCTCATGGGAGTATGGAAAGAAATACTGGAGCGAACAGCGTGGTGCGGAGTAATGCTCTGTGCGGTATCCGGCGCAGTGTCGGTTGCTGCTGCCCAGCAGACCGCCGCGCCCGAACAATCCGCGAGCGTTTCACAGCAGGCTGAACTTCCTGATAGCCCGGGAGCCACTCTCGCGAAGTTGCAACCACCGGCGCAACAGCAGAGTGCTTCCGGGCAATCGCCGAGCCCGCCGGCTTTACCCGAACCTCAGGGCCAGCAGACTCAGTCTCAGGCCCAGCCTCCACAAAAGCCGGTGGGAACTGCTGCGGCCGAGCCTACTCATGCCGCTGGAGTCGCAGCCTCGCAACCCGCGGGCGTGGCCGTCGCGCCTGCAAAGCAGCGCCGGTCTCGGACGATCGTGATCAGAACGGCCGCAATGATAGGAGCGGGCATCGCTGTGGGATCGGTGGTCGCCCTGACCGCAGCGACTTCAAGTAAGCCCCCAGGGGCCCATTAGACACGTGTTTCGCGACTACCCTGCGGCAACAGACTCAGTGCATTCGGGAGCGGATTTCCTGTGACCATTGTCAGTTTTTCCGGAATCGATGGGGCTGGTAAGAGCACGCAAATTTCCCATCTCGAAGCCTGGCTCCGCCGCTCCGGACTACGCACCAGACTCCTCACTTTCTGGGACGATGTCGTCTGCTTCTCCCGCTATCGGGAATTCATGAGTTACAAGGCGTTCAAAGGGGACCGCGGCGTGGGAAGCCCAGAGAAACCCCTGCTCCGGCGCGACAAAAACGTATCTTCGTGGCCGGTCACCATGATGCGTTTAGGCCTCTATTTCGCAGACGCCGTGAATCTTCGCCTTAAAGTCCGTGCGGCGAGGAAAAGCGATGCGGATGTCGTCATCTTTGATCGCTATATTTATGATGAACTTGCGAATCTCCCGCTGACCCATAAGCCCACGAGAATTTTTGCCCGGCTCATACTAAAGCTTGTACCCACGCCTGACATCGCATACCTGATCGATGCCGATCCGGTTGCGGCGCAGACCAGGAAACCCGAATATCCCTTGGAATTTGTTCGGCGTAACCGTGAAGCATACCTTCGTCTCGCCCAGCTCTCTGGCAACATGACCGTTGTCGAGCCTGATTCGATCCCAGCCATGAAGACAAGAATCAGGAACGAAATGCTGCAGAAACTTGCGCGAACGGACTCTGAGAGGGGAGACCAACATTCCGCGGTTCCCGTCCCGAGTCCAGCCAACATCTCCTCGGGCGAACTCATCGAACCTTGATCAGAGAACGATGGTCGCAGCATGTTTGTCGCAACATGTTTGTCGCAACATGATCGGCGAACGTCAATCGACCAGCATCTGATCGACTTGGGGCCGGAGCGAGAATGAAAATTTGTCTGGTTACAACTTTTCCACCCAGCCTGGGTGGACTGAGCGAATACGGGCTTCACATTGCGAATGAATTACGTCGAAATCCGTTGATTCGCCTCACGGTTCTCGCCGACACCATCTCCTCCCCTGAACCTGAACTTGAAGGTTTCGCGGTGGAAAGGTGCTGGTCATTTGACAGTCCTGCCAGTTCCGCTCGAATTTTCAACGCGATCCGCAAGCAGAAGCCCGACGTGGTCTGGTTCAATCTGCTGTTCAGCACTTTCGGCCGCAATCCCCTGATTGCCTTTGCCGGACTTCTCACTCCACTCTTGTCACGTCTAAGTGGTTGCTATACCCATGTGACGCTGCACCACCTGATGGACACGGTGAACCTGCAGGATGCCGGAGTGCGCTTTGCCCGCACCTACCGTTTCGCGGGCGCTGCCGCCACTCGTATGCTTCTTCTTTCCAACTCCGTATCCGTGCTCATGCCTGGATATCGCAAGATCCTCCACGAAAAGTATGGCCGCGATAATGTGCATCTTCGCTCGCACGGCATTCTTTCCAGAGAACCCGAATATCCGGATTTATCCCGGCGTGGAAATCCGGAACACCGCATTTTGGCCTTTGGCAAGTGGGGAACTTACAAGCGCCTCGAGTTAATGATTGAGGCCTTCCAATATGTGGCGGAAACTTTGCCGAATGCCAGGTTGGTAATCTCTGGAGGGAACCATCCGCACGCCCCGGGCTACGTAGAGTCGCTGAAAAAGAAGTGTGAGGCAAATCCGAAAATCGAATTCACCGGCTACATGCATGAGGATCGATTAGCCGGTCTGTTCCAAAGCTCTTCCGTCGCCGTCATGCCTTACTCTTCGTCCAGCGGGAGCAGCGGGGTCGCACACCTGGCCTGCGCCTACGGAGTTCCGATCGTGTGCGCGGATCTTGAGGATTTTCGTCAGATGTCCGATGGCGAGGGGATGGCAATTGAGTTTTACAAACCCGGCGAAGCCAAGGATCTGGCGGCTTGCCTGATTCGTTTTTTGTCGGATCCGGCAAAGCAACGGGAGATGGCGGAGCAGAATTTTTCCGCAGCCCTTCGTATGACCATGCCGAATGTCGTTCTGAAATATCTGCGCCATTTCGAATTGGAGCAGAGAACGGTGGCTTTGCGGCATGTAACCAGATTCCGCAGGCTGCCGAGTTGGGTCCCTTCGAAGTCGCTCCTGTTAAGACTGATGTCCCGCAAGTCGCTCGGGTGGGTTCATCGCTCTGCCCTCCACCGGCCATCGCCGCGCATCCCGAACAATAAGGGCCTATTGAACAATGACATTGACCGTAGTGGAAAGGTTGCTGGAACTCGAGCTCCCATTAATGGTAACGGAGTAGCTGGCCGAAGTGGCAGTGGCAGCGGCAGCCGCGTTGGCCCCGACGTTTTTCCCTCCGCAAGAAGCTCCAAGCATTCCCAGTCCGATGACACCGCAGAGCGCGAGCGCCTGTATCCCGCGCTGGCGCCGCCCCTTGCCCAGGAAAGCGAAGCCAACAAGCCCGAAGGGCAGAAGCCAACTGGCATAGATGGGAACAGACTTCCTGCGTTCAGGCAGATTCATCCCCGTGACGGTGGTGGAGGAAATGGTAAGAGTGGAAGTAGCGGTGCCGGCACCAGGGGTAATGCTGGCGGGATAGAAAGAACAGCTCAAAGTATTGGGAATGCCGCTACAGCTCAGCGAGATGGGGCTGTTGAATGATCCGGATTGCGGCTTTGCGCTGACGGTAAGGTTTCCTGACATCCCGGCGGGAATCGTTAGGGACCCAGGTGACGCCGTGAAAGATAGAGTCGGGGGCAGCTGTGCTGGGACACACGTTGCCGTGTAGCTTGTCGCCCCTGTGATCTGGTTCGCCAAACTTGGCTTGCCGATCGCTTGCACAAATAATGTGTAGCTCCCGTTGGGAATCGGGAATCCGCACAAATTCAGCGAGTGGATTCCGGTTGCGATCTCCGTCAGAGGCATCAGATTCTGACCATCGGAACTGATATATACCGTGTAATGGTCGACCGTGCTCTCGTCGCCGCTAAGCGTCCACTGCAAAGAATTTGCGGCCACTGCGCCGGAAAGCGTCAAACAGTTGTCGATGCCCGATTCGATCTCTGTCGCCTCTTCATAATCGTTCCACGTCACCAGTTGAAGATACGGAAGCGGTTCCCCAGCGTTGTACATGCTGTTGAGCTTGGAAAATGTTTCCAGCCAGGTCTGGCCGCATTGCTGTTTCATGATGCGGTTCGATCCCCAGGACGCCAGCGTGTCGTTGAATCCTTTATAAGTTGCCCCAACCGTTTGCTCGCTTGGATGGGACATGCCCGCGTCGTAGAAGCTGGCCAGGTAACCCATTCCATAATCAGTGGTCGTCGGCATCACCCACGAATAGCTGCCATCGGTGAGAACGTGGGTGAATCCGCTGTTATTCTGAAAAATAAATGTAGGATGCGTACTCATCGCCGCGTTGGCTGCGTTCCAGTCAACCGAAGGATAGGAAAGATCGACGCTAAAATTTGTAACCACCGGTTGTCCCTGTATCGTCATGTAGGCCGGCGAAGGGAAGTACGTGTTCTCGATGTACTGCAGGTCGTCGACTAACGCCTGTTGCGGGGAGCAACCTGAGCAGGAATACCACTCGATGGCTCCCTGATCGATCATGATCGAGAAAGTGAATCCAGGATGGCTCTCCGCTGCCGTCATAACCAACTGCGTGGCCTGGTCGATGGTATTGCCAGGCCCATACCAGTCGATAATCACGCCATCGATGCCGCGGCTCACCATGTCATCGATCTGACTCTGGACCTGCGCCGCGTTCGTCTCACTGTAACCAATGTTCATGTGGTTCGACTGACCGAACCAAAGAACCATGTGAGCATAAACCTTGGTCGTGGCCCCGGGATAAAGCAGGGTATGAACGTCAACCTTACTTATGTTCCCCGCGCCCCGATTGTTATTCGATTGCGTCGTAAAGCTATTCGCCGCACTGGTGTTATCGGACGTCTGAGCTGCGAGAGTGGTTGTGGGCACCACGTAAGAGGAGCTAGCCGAACCTAAGGCTGAAGCTCCCAGGACTGTGACTGCAACTGCAACTACCAAAGTAAGACGCATTGGTCCTCAGGGGCGGAACTAGAGCCGAGGAACTTGCTTCGGATCTGGGACCAGCCCGGGGAAGGCGCGCCCGCCTATAGATTTCCCCGCGACTGGGATCTGTCTGTCTATCTGGGAACTGCGGTCAGCTTAGGTCGAACAGCGAAAACGCCACAAGATAACCTTGGTAGGGGCCCTATTGGACGTATGTAAGCACAGTCTTCTCACCGTGTTCATGCTGCTCCCTTCAAAAGAGACTTATCGGCACTCAGAGGGAACAGGTTTTACGCTGGAATCGGCACTCTGAAATGCTCAGTCAGAATCGCTTGAGGTGCCTGTGGATGTCTGTAGGATCTGACCTCAGGCTGAGTGACGGATGTCACGTGGGTTTCCGCAGGACAGGATAGAAGAGGTCAGGCTGCAGCGCAGCCTTCCCCGAAACAAGAAAGGCAGGCTAACTTTCAGGGTGTTCAATTTGTCCAGAGGCCGCCGGATCACGCGCTGTGGCCCACAATGCGAAAAGGCAAACAAGGCGTCTTCTATCAGTAATTTAGACGCCCACAACAAACCTTCGCCGGCCATCTCTTACCTCGCGGTGCTAATCTTAACAAGACCAAATCTCCGCTGAGTTCGAGGTTCGCATGAACGAGTTTTTCCGCCGTGCCTCTCTTGTGGGTTTGACGTTGATGCTGTGCGGTTGCCAGGGAGTAGTCAAAACCACGACGCCGGTTACCCCGCCTCCACCTGCGAATCTCCAGTCCATCGACCACGTCATTTTCATGTTGCAGGAGAATCGCAGTTTCGACTCCTACTTTGGCATGCTCAATCCGTACCGGCAGTCGAATGGTTGGACCGTAAGCGAAGATGGCAATACGTATGCCGTGGATGGCATTGACGACAAGCTCGCCAACTTCGCGAATCCAGATGATGAGGGCCAGTCGTTCAATCTTTTCAAGCTCAACAGCACCTGCATCGACGACATGACCTCAGCCTGGCTCGAAAGTTATGGCGATGTCAGCCGCTACGATTTCACGACTACCCGTTCGATCTCGATGAACGGTTTCGTGCACACCGCGGAGGGCTATGCCAAGTCCGGCTCGGGCGATGGCCAATTCACCGATTTAGTCGGCCAGCGCGCCATGGGATATTATGACCAGGGGTTACTCAATTATTACTACTACATGGCCTCGCAGTTTGCGGTTTCGGACCGCTGGTTCTCCCCCGTTTCCAGCAAGAGCACTCCCAATCGCATTGCGACCATGACGGGAGGCACCACGCAGGGCCTCGTGAAAGATCCTTTCGTGGACGATGGAATCACCAGCCAGTTGGGAATTGAAACCATCTTTCAGGAATTGGACCAGAACGGCGTCTCGTGGAAAATCTACTATTCAGTTACCGCGGGAGGCTGTACCGACCAAGATGGCGACTGCGGGCCCGGCGGGAAGTCTAACGCGTATCCGGTAACCACATTCTCCGACTTCACTTACTCGATCCAATACTTATACGAGAACCCGCAACAGGCGGCATGCACCGCGCCCACCGTCGGCTCCAATCAAGCGGTCGGGGATGCCAGCAATGCGTTTTGTATCGACCCCAGCCACATCGCGCCGCTCTCCCAATATATGACCGACGTCGCCAACAATACGCTGCCCAGCTATGCCTTCATCGAAACGGCTTACGGAAATAGCGACGAGCATCCCGGCTCGGGTCAATCGATTCTGGCGGGCCAGCAGCAGGTTGCGTCAAATATCAATGCCCTGATGCAATCTAAATCGTGGGCAAGCTCCGTGTTCTTCCTGAGCTATGACGAGCCCGGCGGACCTTTCGATCATGTCCCTCCCGTTCCCGGGCACTCGAACGACAACACTGACTCTTCCCTCGGGACGATCCCTGATATCGGTTCCATCGCCGTGAACGCCGACAGCTACGAGCCATGTCTTCCCCCCAGTGGAATCGCGACTCTCCATTGCGATCTAGTCACGGTTGACCCGGGCGCGAATACCGCTGACGCGCCTGCGCACCAAGGCTTCGCCGCACAACTCGGATTCCGGTTGCCCAACATGGTGGTCTCGCCTTTCGTGCGACAACACTACGTTTCCCACATCCCCATGGATCACACTGCGGTCGTGAAGTTCGTGGAAAACCGTTTCATCAATTCCAGCGCGCACCTTACCAACCGCGATGCGGCGCAACCGGATTTGCTGGATTTTTTCGATTTCACGAACACTCCGTGGGCCACGCCGCCCACGCCGCCAAGCCCCATCGCTCCCCCGGGGCCGTGCACTCCGCAAACCATGTGATCCATGCGGCATGAGCCGACTCGTGCCCGGCCCAAGTCAGCGCGGAGAAACCGGATAGAACTCACCACTGAGGGCGCACTTAGGCGGAATCGGACCCGGCGCCTTCATCTCACCGCCTGATTACCGGGAATTAACGGTGAGACTGCGGGCGACGTAGCGGGACCCGTCGAAGTTAGCGACGGCACTCACGTCAGCCCCTGTGCGTAGCCGGTCATCGACCGCAATGACCGAGGGATCCAAATGGATTTCGTAGGTTTTGTGATCGGTGGTTGACTTTAAAACAAGCACACCAAGGTGCAGGTCCAGCGAGATCACTTCACCAGCGAATGTAAAATCGGAACCGGGAACCGCCAGGATGGAAAGCTGCTGGACATCGCGGCCGTCTTTCTGCGCGGCGAAATTAACATCAACCAGCGTTCCGGGAACGAGCTGACTCGCGAATGCGGCGTGCCCGTCTTGCACGATCTGGGTGCGAGAGGTGACACGCAATTTGACGGGATCGGGTGAAAGCAGATCGCGCAACACCAACTCGCCTTTGTCCGCGCGATAACTCTTAACCACTCCCTGACTCGTCCCGCCGACCGCGTTGGTTGCCAGTCGAATGTTGCGGGCAAAGATAGTGCTCCCCTCCAGAATAGTATCGACATAGACGCGATCGCCAGGACGCAGATCGGGGGCCGAACCCAGCGCGCTTCCTGCGTAAATATGAGTGCGCGGGTCGAAGGAAACCTTCATTTTCCCTCCGCCGAATACCTGTAGGGTGAGCTGGTCACGCACCCGGTCCACTCGCTGAATCGTGCCGCCAATCAGGCTGGCCTTGGTACGAGGAAGCGAGGGCAAATCTGGAAGCAAGCTGGCCGCGTCCACCGCGTCCGCGTTTTCCGGTCCACTCACCATCGCTGCGCTGGAAGAAGGAGTGGTCGCCGCAGACACCAAGGATTGAGACGGCACCGCCTGCGCGTATGCCATACATCCCAGAATCGATCCGGCTAGAACACTACCTGCAAGACTCCTCGAGAAGTGACCCATTGCTATCCCACCCCTGTGAACTTTGACGATGTATTTCGACGCGCCAGTTGGATGCCATTTATGCCTTCCAGGGTAGTCATATCACCACAAAAAACACCGGCATCCCCGACAAACAAAGCTCTGCAATCCGCATCTCAGTTACGCATCTTTGTGTGCTAATTCTGCCTAAAATGAGGTCTCCGCGAATGTCCTGGAAAGTTTGGTTGGCCGCTGGAATCGTCAGCATTTCGATTGTTGGGGGACCGCAAGCGCGCGCCGGCGACCTCAAAATCACCCTGCCCAAGCGCAGCCACATGACCCCGGTGCAGCGCTTAAACCAGGAAGGTGTAGAAGCTGTCCGCAAGCACAGCTACGAGAAAGCGGAGACGTTCTTCTATAAGGCCTACCTGTTGGACCCCGACGACCCCTTCACTCTGAACAATCTCGGCTACGTTTCCGAGTTGCAGGGACAGGTGGATCGCGCCCAACGCTTCTACTCACTGGCTGGACAGCAAGCCACGGATGCAGCCATTGACAAATCAAGTTCCCCGCGTCTGGAAGGGCGCACCCTGAAAGAGGCCTTGGCCATTCCAGACACGCCACTCCAAACCAACCATGACAACGTCGAGGCGGTGCGGTTGCTGTCCCAGGGACGCGGCCCCGAAGCGGACCTCCTGTTGCAAAAGGCCCTGAAGACCGATCCCAACAACATATTCACCCTCAATAATCTCGGGGTTGCGAAAGAAATGGAAGGCGAGTCCCAGGAGGCCCTCAGATACTATGACTCCGCCGCTGCCGTCAATTCCGCTGCGGCCGCCGTGGTTACGCTCAACAAATCATGGCGAGGAAAACCAGTCGCCGAGATGGCCGCGCAAAATGCCAAGAACTTGCGCACCCGCCTGGACAACCAGATGAGCCTCGAACTGCGGCTGGCTGAGTTAAATACGCGGGGAGTTTCCGCCATCAACCGCAACGAACCGAAGGCCGCGGAACAGGACTTCCTCAATGCCTACGCCCTCGATCCCAACAACGCATTTGCCAATAACAATATTGGCTACCTCTCGGAGATTCAGGGCGACCGCGAGACTGCGCAATTTTTCTACGATAGAGCCCAATCTCTCGGCGGTGCGAATGCGCCGGTGGGATTGGCCACACGAAGTTCCGCCGAAGGTTTAAGACTGGGCCAGGTGGCGTCGGACAGCGATGCGAAAGTGGAAGCGAAAGTCCAGCAGGAACGTGACGCTCGCCGCCAGCAGCGTGAGCCAATTCTCCTGCGGCGCCGGGACAATTCAGTGGTGCAAGAGCCAACCACGCCTCCTGCAAGCGTTCCGCCGCCTCAGTAGCCTCACAATGCGGGGGCACTCCAGCCCTAGTGGGGCGGGCACTCTTGCCCGCCTCTCGTACTCGGCTCCAACCCAATCGCTTAGAAGTCCCGCTCCTGGTAGCGGCCGATATCGGTTTCCGGGTCGTAGGAAAAGTAGCGTACGAGATTTTTCAGGTAGCGTAGCAGGGTGTTGACGTTCGTGTAGTACCAGCAGCAGCGCGTCATCTGCGGCGAGAATCCACAGATAAACCGGAACCGGTCCAGCGCCGGGGTGGGTTGGCTCAACATCGCTGCCGCCATGCGGTGATTGCCATCCAGAATCGTTAAGGGCCCGGTATTATCAATCCCGATAAGCAGCACCGTGGGATTGATCAGGTTCTCCTCCACCGAATCGCGCAAGAGCCTTAGTTTGCGAAAGAAATCATCGTCGCTGCCCTCCTCCAGCTTCGGGCGCATGCGTTCCACCACATCCTTCAGGTAAAAGCTTCCTTCCGCAACCCGCCGCCACTGAGCGCGGGGGAAAAAGCGGATCCGTTCCAGGTCGTCATACTTCAACTCGACTTCGAACCACTGCGTATCCGCAGGAAGCTCCCGCCACATTGGCCCGCGCCGCACAAACAGCAAAGCCTGCCGCAGCGCGTTCTCCCGGGAGCTGTTCAGATTGGGTTTTTGCACCAGGTGATCGAATTCGTGGCGATAGTCGTCGAACTCAGGATGATGGAATTCACTCCTCAGAAACTCCGCCATCACCTCTTCCTCCGTCAGCAAGCGGCCAAGGCTCAAACCGCTATACGTGCCCAGAGCTTTTGGAGTCAGTTGATGTCGCAGTAAAGGAATCATCAGAACGAACAGCAAGATAATCATCAGGACCAGCTGGACCATGATTACCTCGCGCAGCGTGTTGTGCAGCAGGTAAACGCCCAACGCCAGAGCTCCGCTGAAGGCCAACTGAAGCCAACTGGTATTCGCGATCTTGCGCGACATTTCGTAGGTGATGATCACCGAGCTTAGGGAATACACTCCCGCGGTGATGGCATAGAGGATCAACAAAGGAGCCAGCTTCCCGTAGCTGCCCATTTCAAATTGAGCGCCAAAAAGCGTTTTCCAAAGAAAGCTGGGAACCATCCACAACCCGAATATCAAGGCCGAAAGAATCAGAAAGACCATGGACAGGGAAGTGAACAGCACCGGGCTCGCCTCATGCTCATCCGCGCCGGCACTGGCGGAGACGGGAAACATGGTGTTCACCACAGACCACGCACACATATTGACCAACCTGCCGACAAGGGCCACCGCCGCGTACAGCCCAGCTTCTACTGGCGGAAAGAAATGTTTTACCAGAACAATGTCAAAGTTATTGATTACGGTCTGGCCGGAGAAGAAAACAATGGCCTGCAAGCCTTCGCGAAACGATATGGCGATGCCCTTACAGCGGAGTGAAGTCACGCCCGGGCTGGGGAGGGCGGCAAAATAAGCAACAATCACAGCCACCACACTGGCGAGAACCGCGCCTCTCACGCCCAATCCCAGTTCGATCAATACAAATACTCCACCTAACCGGACCAGCCCCTCCAGCATGAAATTGATGGCGAGAGGACCGAAGGCGTGAATCCCCTGGATGTAACCGCGGCGAACTCCAAGAGGTATATAGAATGTCGTTCCTGCCGCCAGCAGCGCGATCAGGAAGGGGTCCGGTAGATTCAGGTAAGCGGTTATCGGACCCTTGAATAAAAACAACAGCAGGCCAATCCCGATTCCCGCAATCCACGAACGTTGGTGCAGGCTGGCAAAAACTTGCGCTCGATCCTCTGGCGATTTGCTCTTCGCCACATATTTCGCGCACACCACTTGAAACGCCAGGGTAATGCAGGACAGCAGCATCAGGATCGTGTACACCGCGGTGGCGTGTGCGAACCCGGTCGGGCCGAGCAGCCGCGCCGTCACCACGTTGTACAGCAGGTTGGTCACTCCCACCAGTCCGGATCCGGCAAGCAGTGTCAGGCTGCCTCCGAGAAGCTGGGACTTCAGGGTCTTGGCCGGCACCGTTGTGCTTGCGGAACTCGCATCCCCAGAGACAGGCACATCGCTTTTTTTCGTTTCTACCATGGAATGGGGTGTCGGCATGGAGATCTAGAACAGCTTGAAGTGAATCACCGGAAGTAGGGTGTTCCTGGAGCCGCCGGCGAAGCTGTAAAAAGTCTGCTGCTGCACTCCGAAAGAAAGCCGGAATGGATGCGCGACGGATGCCCCTTCGCCGCCATCCCTGGAATTTCCGCGGCCCGCGCGCGTGTAAGCCACTACGAATTCGCTTTGCGCGTTATCGTACTGGTGAAAGCCCTCTCCGCGCGAAAGCAGGAACGAGCCCTGCACGTTCCAGCGCGGGTTGGCGCGGAACTCGAAGCGCCCTCCCGGCAAGAACGCTTGTGCAATGGCGTAATCCGCGCCCTGCACTCTCCACGAGCGTAGATCCTCGGCCAGCACCGCCGCGGTCAGCCGGCTGCCGAACTTCCGCTGAAATCCTATGTAACTCGAGGTGTTGAAATATTCCTGCACCAGGGGATGAAACAACAGATCGCGCACCGTGTATCCCGTGATCAGGGAACTGTGTCCCCAAGGCCTGCCCACGGTGAATTCCGCGCTGGCGGAAAGGTCTCGCGAATTTAAATTCTGGTTGGTAAATGGTCCGGCTTCGCGAACCGCGCTGCCATTGAACGAAACCCAGTTGCGGAACGAACTGGTGGACACATAGAGGAACTGGCGAAAAAGATTCTGGCTCATGTAGATCGGAGAGCTCGTGTCCCGCCGGATATCGTACTGAAGTCCGCCATTGACGGCGATGGAGTTCGCGCCCAGATGAAGAATGGGAGTGATGCCCCCATTGAAATAAGTATCGTAGGTGTTGCGGTCCTGGATGACGTTCACGCTGGGAAAAAGGAATCGGCCCGTGGTGAAGCCTTGGCCGGCAAAGCCGGAGATCACAGGCCAGCCGCCGACATGAATCCGATAGTGAGACTCCGCTAAATCCTCAAACGAATGCCTGGGCGGAGGCAAAAGCGCTGGATTCGTGACGTTCAGGATTCTGGCATCGAGAGTGTAGACGTTAATGTCTTCCAGTGCGGGCGCGAATGACGCCTCCGGAGCGACGCTTACATTCTGCGTGATCTGATGGCCTTCCTCGAGGGCCAGTTCATTTTGCGCCGTCTGCGTGATGGCCTGATTATCCTGACCGGCGACCGTGTTGGCCTGCACGAAAGAGGAAAGGGCGTGCACCGTATCCTGACGCTGCCGGTAAAGGTTCGCCGCTGCAATCATGTAATCGTAATCGTCGGCAAAATCCCTTGCCGGGCCCAGACTGGCGAGCGCTTCCACTGCTCTGTGCGTTTCGCCCTCGGCAACGTAAGTGTTGGCAAGTCCAATTTCCACCGTGCGGGGATTGGCTCCGGCCAACTTGGCTTTGTCGAAATACGTTTCCGCTAGATGGAAGTCGTGTGCAGCCAGAAGAATATTCGCGGCCTCCAAAATGTCTTCCGGCGACACCGGGGAGTCACTAACGCGCGCCTCGGCGAAACCCAGCGCGAGTTGCCGGTGAACATCGTCGGAATGCCCTTGTCGCATGAATACCTGCGCTACCGCCAACCGCACTCCGAGCCGATCACCGTTCGGAGCGTCCAGAGCGCGCGAGAATCGCTGCATCGCTGCGTCTCGATCGCCCATGCTTAACAGCGCGCTGCCGGTGGCCATCAGGATGTCGACATCATCTTTGCCATATTGTTCGGCCAACTGGATGTCGCGCATCGCCGCCGCACGATCTTGTTCCCTGGCATGAACCTGCGCCCGCAAGGCGTAAACCCTGGCGTCTGTTGGACCCAGCTTCTCCGCAACCTCCAAAGCGTTGAGCGATTGCTGTGGCCGCCGCAGCCGGAAAAGCGTGTCGGCGTATGCCAACTCAGCGGTCAAATCATTCGGCGTTTCCTGCAGAGCGATTCTGTACTCGGGTTCGGCGTGGGAGAAATCCTGCTCTTGTCGAAACGCCTCGGCCCGTGCCAGATGCCACGCGTGCGACTTACCGAATATTTTTTGGGCCACGTCCAGCTGGGTGAGAGCCGGTTTAGGCCGATGCAACTGCAAGTCGGCAAACGCCAGTCCGAGGTGCGCCTCGCCATAGTCCGGTTGTAACTGGAGGGCACTCTTGAAATCTTCAGAGGCCTTGCCAGCCTGGCGAAGATCATTCAAAACGAATCCGCGATTCACGTATCCAGTGGCTATTTTAGGATCGCGTTCCAGCGCGCGGTTGTAATCGCCCAGCGCTTCCTGCAACTGTCCGTTGTGGGCATGAACGTATCCCGCAACCAGAGCGAGATCTTTATCGTTCGGAAGAATGGGTTCGTACTTCGCTACCAGCGCTAATGCTTCGTCGTAACGGCCGAGATAATAGAGATCGTAGGCCAGATAGACGACGCCTTCCCGATCATGCGGAAGCTTTCCAATAACATACTCTCCCAGCTTGGCAGCTTCGGCGTAATCGCCCTTCAGCGTAAGATACCGCTCACGCTCCCGGCTGACCTGAGGACTATCGTTCAACTTGCCCTGAGCGCGATCCAGCCAACGCTTCGCCAAATCTCTATCGTGCGCTTCCAGAGCGGCATTGGCGCCCCCCGCAATGATCATCGCATTGCTTTGCATCCGCTGGTAAGCGTTCTCGTAATTGGTCTCGGCCGCGGGCAAGTTTTGCGTAGCGGTGTACAAATCGCCGAGAGCGAGATAGGGCGCGTAATCCTTCGGATGTGCGCTCACCGCTTGCTTGAAATAAATTTCGGCGAGCTTCGCATCCCCGTTGTCGCGAGCGATGTAACCAAGGGACGACAGGGCAGTTCGATTGCTGTGGTCCTGTTCAAGGACCTTGTGAAAAGTTGCCTGGGCCGCCTCTTTTTGCCCGAGCTTCCATTGCAAGCTGGCATAGCTCAAAAGCGAATTAACATTGGAGGGCGCAAGAGACAGCGCTTCCTGTAAGTCTTTATCCGCTGCGTCCATGTTCCCGGAACCAGCTTCAATCGCGGCCCGCAGCCGCAGCATCTCCGGACGGGAAGATGTTGGAACGGTGACCTGATGAATCGCCGCGGACGCAGCATCCAATTGCTGCTTCGCCGCGGCTTCATCTTCCTGGCGCAGATCAAGCTCATACAGATTGAGCCGCAGTTCAATCGGATAGAGTAGTCCCTCGGGAACGTGCGGCGGAAGATTGGTGAGTGCAAGATTGTATTCCGCGCTGGAGTCCGCATAGCGATTGTCCGATTCGGCAATCGCGCCCAGAATCGCATGCAGCCGGTAGTTGTTGCCATCAATCCGCTTGGCGTCTTCCAGAAAGCTCTGGGCTGCATCCGGCCGGCCCAGACCAATCCATGCCTGCGCCGCGCTCAGATCCAGACCGATATTTCCCTTTGCAGCCTTGGCCAGCCGTGAATATAAATCCGCGGCTTCCTGCTGTTTTCCGGCAAGCTGATCGGTGTAGGCCAGTTCGGCCTGCACGTCCGCAGTCTTATTTGGAATCGCCTGCAACGTTGCTAGGGCTTGATCGTACTGGCCTTGATCGCGATACTCGCCCGCAACCGCTCGCAATACTTCGGGATCTTTCGGCGCGCGATTTTTCGCGCGATTCAGATAATGAGTGAACTCGTCCGGCTGGCCAAGCCGCTGGTAAGCGTGCGCAATCAGCAGGTCGGTATGAGGGGCTGCCTGCAACATGTCCGCCTTCTTAAGAAATTCCAAAGCCTGCGTGGGATCCGAGTTGAGCAATAACTCGCCCGCCAGCGCCAAGCTGTTCGCGTCTTTTGGATTCGCCTCCACCACCCGCTTTAACAACTTTTCCGCTTCGTCGTCACGTCCCATCTTGGCGTAGGTCTGCGCCAGTCCGGCCATACCGCTTGCCGAACCGGGCCGCAGTCTCAGGCCGCGACTAAAAGCATCCACCGATGCCAGGTAGTGATCGCCCAGCCGGTCACAATAGCCCAGCAAAAACCAGAGATCGGCATTTTGTGGAGCGGACTTGGCGGCGCGCTCGGCAAAAGACACAGCGGCCGCGTAGTCGTTTCTCTTCAGCGCATCTTGCGCGGCCCGCGCCTGGCGCGCCACCTCGATGCTCGATCCCCAGCCCAGTCCTGACCCACTTTGGCTGGAACTATCCTGCGCGCTGGCAGAGGCAGAAGCCTTCGGCTTTTGATCATTGGGCGCAGTTCCACCCTGGCCATTTATGTCGTACGTCTGAGCTAGAGCGGAACTGAAAAATAGAACGATGCAAAAGCTCGTGAGCGGAAATCGGCTTTTCACAAAATCACCACGTATGTACAAGTCTGGGGTATACCTCCCGCATAACCAATGTTTCTGCGGCCACCATCAGATGCTACTGACCCCGGGAAGGCTGCTTTTCTAATGAAGCATTCCGGTGGTGGCGCGCAGAAAAAAGTAAACCCTGAACCGGATTTCCGAATCCAAGCTGTTCGCTGCGAACTCTGGGTAGAGCGCGACAGGAGCGCCCAATTGTGATTACTGGCCAAAATAGTAGTAAGAGTTACTTTCGCCCAATTCCCCTTCTCGCAATTGTTTTAATGGCCCTCGCCGTTCATGGGCCGTTGCTGCTGATGCAGCTTCCTGCCGGCTCATTCGATGCAAATTTCCACATGTTTTTTGCCTCGCACTACGCTCATCACTGGTTCAATCCCTGGAACGAGAAGTGGTTTGGAGGCTTCTCCCAGACCACCTATCCGCCTCTCACCCACCAGTGGATCGCCCTGCTGTCGAATGTGGTCGGATTGAAAATGGGTTACATGCTGGTGCAGTTGCTGGCGGTCCTGCTGCTGCCGGTCGGAGTTTTTCGCTTTGCCAAAATTTGGGTCGATGATCGCGCGGCCAGCTATGCCGCGTTAGGCAGCATTTTTCTCGGAGCACTGGCCTTTCTGGTGTATCAAGCCGGGCAACTTGCCACCGTAGCTTCCGCGGCTCTTTATTTGAACGCTTTGCCCTACCTGTATGAATGGATGACGGAGGCTTCACCGCGCTCTCTCATCAAGGGCGTGGCCGTAAGTCTGACGGCCGCGGCCGCGCATCACGTCACTTTGATTTTCGGCGTAGTCCTGTTTGCCGGCCCCGTGCTGTGGACGGCGTATTTAGACGCCCGTGACGAACGGGTTGCGGGATCAATCTGGGGCGTGTTGTCGCGGGCGGTGGTGTTTGCAGTTCTCGTTGCTGCGGGTGTGGGCGTAGTCCTGCTGCCCTACTGGCTGGCCCTCATTCAGCATCCCATTCACCAGATTCCGATTCCCCACGACAGCCGCGCCAATTTCCTGCTTAATTCCATGACGGCGGTCAATTATTTTGTGATTCCGTATGGAGCTTTGATTCTGGCTCTGCCTTTCATCGTGATTCGCGGCGCATCGTCCTCGCGGTGGAGGCCCTTGCTGTTCGGCTTCTGGCTTGCGCTTATTTTTGGACTCGGCGGCACTACACCTTTGCCGAGGTGGTTGCTGGGACGCGCCTTTGAGGTTCTGACGTTCGAGCGCTTCACGTTTTGGGCGACGCTGATGGCGATGCCTCTGGTAGGGGCTCTGGCGGCTGAACTTCTTGATCGCTTTCAATCGAAAGCTGCAGTAGGGCTCGCGCTGGCGTCGGTGGCGACGATTGGCGCCGCTCTGTTTTGGCTCAACGCCAGTCCCTACCGTCCGATTGGTACCACCAACGTGGAACCCGTAATCGCCTTCCTCAACCGTGATGGCCATGATGCCTACCGCTACATCACTCTGGGTTTTGGCAGTGAACTGGCGAAGGTTTCCACCTACACCAACGCCGGCAGCGTGGATGGCGACTATAACTCAGCCCGCCTCCTGCCCGAGATGACCCACTACGGCTCGGCGCAGCTCACCAATGCAAAATTCTACGGCACCGCCGGCATGTCCGCTCTGCGTGCCATGCTCGAGCACGCCAACCGCTACGGCGTGAAATATATTTTTGTGCACGACTCTTATTACGAGCCGCTGCTGACCTTCGTGGGATGGCGAAAGATCGAGACCTTCGGCAACGGCGAGATCACTGCCTGGGCCAAAGAAGACGTCCCGCCCGCCCACAAGATCGAGTCAGACGCAATGCCTGCACCCTGGCAGGGACTGCTTTGGGGAATACTGCCGATCGGTATGAGCTTTCTGGCAATCTTCCTCGAGTTCTTCCTGCCCAGGACGCGGCGCGTTCCCCTGGGCGTTCCAGTTCCAGTCCGTTCTGAAAGTCGTGAACAACATATCGTGCCCCGTAGCGGCCAGAGGAATCTCGCATGAAATATGCTGTTCCAATTATTCTCGTCGCAGTCACCGCGGCATTGATGGTCCTGGGCCTGTTTGTAACCGGACAGGCGGGTGTTACGGTTGGTGTGAGCAAGGGCTCCGCTCTGCACACCGCCAAAGCGACCACTCCCGATCAATCCCTCACCAACCTTCTGTCAGATGTGCAGCGCCGCAATTGGGATCGCGCCTTCGCCGATGTCTCGACTTCCAGTGGTGTGACGGAACAGGCTTTCATCCAGGATTGGTATGGCTCCAACGGAAGTCTGCGTTCTTTCTCCAGCCTGGAAGGCTATGACACACGCCCCCTCCACATCACCAATGACGAAGCTCAAATGCGTGTGCGATTGCATTTCTCAACTCCCGTGGGCCCGCTGGAAGACGTTCGCGATTTTCACTTGATTCGTGAAGGCGACGTCTGGAAGACGATTTGGCCGAAGGTGCAAGTGCCCAGTGTGCCCGCGGAAGTAATCCCGGTTACCTACTTGCGATGGGACTTGGTGACTGCTACCGCCGACGGTGAGTGGGGCTCCGGAAACGTCGACGCGCCGCACGTGCGCATTATTTCCATGAACGCCGTGGATTCCGCCGAAGGCGCAGTGGTAATGGGCGAGGTAACGAATGAGGATACAATTCCCGCGTTTGTCACCGTGAATGCCACGCTGCTCGACGGTGCCGGGAATCCCATCGACGACGAGAGCAGCTTCGATAAAATCGCGCACGTCCTCCTGCCCAAACAGGTTACGCCGTACCGCATCGACTTTCCGAATCTGAATCTGAAAAATGTAAAGAACGTTCACATGGATGTGAAAGCCACTCTGGTCCCCGCATCCGCCGATCCCGTGATCGGCGTGATGAATCAAAAGATCGATACCGATACGCAAGGCAAAAGCGTTCTCCACGGTGATCTGCTGAATCAGAGCGGAGAAACGGTAAACATTCCGCACGTCATCGCCAGTTTCTACGACAACAACGGCAAAGTAGTATGGGTCTCGGACGGCTACGTCGATCGGGCGCTGCTGCCCCAATCGTCGGAGCCTTTTGCGGTTGAAATCCCGAAGAACTTATCGGCGGCCGTGCACAGTTTTCATGTCGTCGTAAACCAATTCAGTATAGGTAAGTCCTGACATGCCTCGCCTGTTCAAAATTTGCGCAGCCATGTATTTGGCGGCAGCCTGCGTTGGAGTAGGCGCAACGCAGGATCTTCACGCTCCTGCATCCGCAGTAGCCGGGGAAGAGACCACCATCTCGACCACCGGCAGCGGCAAGGCAACTTTCTATCTGGCTGGCCCTGGAGTGTCGCGCAAGAACGACGTAGCGCTTGGCGAAGACGTCCCTCTCTCATCGCAGGATCTGCGGAACGCCGGCTACTATGTGGCGATTCTCTGCTCGGGCGCGTGTCGAAGCGCAAGTTTCTATGTGAGCGCCGCCAAGCCGGTCAGCCTGACTTTTCTTGTTCACCCGTCGCGCGTTCCCGTCGCCCGGCATGACGCGGTCAGCGGAGTGGCCTTCCCCTTTGACCAGTATCACAACCTGGTGCTTGCGCCTGTAAACGTAAACTTCCAATTGAATGCCAAAGATGCACCGCTGTTTTCTCGCGCCGTCCGTACACAGAACGGAGCGGCATGGTTCCGCACTCCATCCGGCAAGTCCGCCGGTCCGCTGCAGGTAATGGCTGCCCTGGATGACGTCACGGCGCGCCGTGCTGTACAGCAAGTCGCCTCCGATCCCTGCAACCTGCGCATCACCGGCCAGCGCACGAAGACGGGAATCCTTGTCCAAACCGAACCGGTTCATGATTGCGCGGGAAATGTATTGCCCGATGGAACGATCGTTACCTTCACCGCAACCGGCCCTCACGGAAAAGGCACAGTCGACGCTCCTATCAAGCAGGGCATAGCACGCGCGCAAATGGATTCAACCGGCGCCGCCGTGATATCGGCGGCCTCCGGCGTGGTCATGGGAAACGAAATTCGAGTGGAGGCCCGGCCATGATCCGACCCGTTAAGAGTGCGAAATATTTTCATCTCGCTGTCGTCGTCGCCGGCGTTTTGTTCCTCGCCTCCGCGCTCAATTCATACGCGGCTGACGCCGCCGTCCAGGTTCAACTGGATGTGAAGAAAGCGGGCCCCCGCGCGGTCGAGAGCTTAACCGAGCGCGGAATTCTCCGCGATTATCGCTTTGCGTGGACCAGCATGGCCCAGGCGCTTCAGTTCAATACTTTCGATCCGTTGGAAGGGCCGTTCTCGGGACAAGCCAGGCAGTGGCTGCGGCAGACCATTACCAGCCAGCAGCAATCGGGCTTAAGCCGGCGCTATATCGACCAAAGTCACCGCCTCGAAGCCGTATTTTATGCGCCCGAGGGCGATGTCATCGAGCTGTACGACACCGCGCAATATCACCTGCAGATTCTGGATGGAGACAAAACCATCCACGAAGAAAATGTCGTGGTGCACTTTATCGTACTCATGACTCCCGGCGCTGATCGCTGGACGATTCGCCAGCTACAAGCCGTGCCGCAATTCGAACCGGCCACTAGCCACTGACCACCGACCACTATTCCCCGCGCCAACCGCACCCTCCTGCAATGCATCTTATTTAGCTTAGGTAGGCCGGAAGAATGGAGTCGTCCTTTGCCGAGGTCGTTGTTAAGTTTGACCATAGCTTTGTTTGTGATGGCGAGCGGGTGTACCACGCTCGGCGCCCATCACGTACTGCAGCAGAACGCCCAGGCGCCGGGTTTTTTCCCCAAGCTCCTCGCGGTGTACATGCCATGGTTCGGTGACCATTCCCACCTGGAAGTGGGTTACTCCAGCCAGGATCCCGCGGTTCTGCGCAAGCAAATTCAACAAGCTCGCCACATGGGGATCTCCGCTTTCGTCGTCGACTGGTACGGCGAGAGCAACCCTTATTCCGATCACAACTTCGCCCTGATGCAAGAGGCCGCAAGCGAAAGCCATTTCCAGGTCGCTCTTCTCTACAACGAAGCGGAAGATGAAAATGCTCAGGAGACGGATGCCGAGATCGCGTCTCTCGACGTAGCCTACAAAAAATACATCGGACCTGCGGCTAAGTATCGAGGTTCATATCTCACGTACAACGGCCATCCCCTCATTTTTATTTTCCCCAAGAGTGGACACGTGGATTGGAATCGCGTTCGCGAACACTGCAGCAGTTGGGAAAGTCCGCCTTTGTTGATTTACAAAGACCAGCCCCCCGAGCAGTTTGCCCATGACTTCGCCGGCTCCTACGCCTGGGTGCAGCCCGGTGCCGGCGGATGGTCCGCGGATGGCAGCAACTGGGGCGAGGCCTATCTCGAGAATTTCTACAAGACCATGCAGAACAAGCATCCCGACAAAATCGCGGTGGGAGGTGCGTGGCCGGGATTCGATGATTCGGCCGCGAAATGGGGGCTCAATCGCCACATGCAAAGCGCCTGCGGCAAAACCCTCGACCAAACTCTGAATTTTTATCAGCGTTATTACGACAGCTCTAAGCCGCTTCCGTTTCTTTTGATTGAAACCTGGAACGATTATGAGGAAGGCACAGCGGTTGAACGCCGGACTGCCACCGATTGCGGCGGCGACGCGAACGCGCAGTCCAGCCCGCACTGACACATACGATTTAAGCGTCTCTGTTCAACAACCGCATACCCGGTTTCCACATCGAATGACAGACTGAGAATGACAGACCGGGAATGACGGCTGCGAAATGTTTTGCCAATAACCCAAGCGAGTCGAAACTATGGATGGCGCGAAAAACTCCATGAAGTGTCTAAGGCTTCTCTCCCAACTGCTGCTGGGAGTCGATGGCAACAACGTCTCCGGCGGAGCCAGCGCAGTCCCGGATCGCGGTGAGGATCTATCCCGAATTGTTTCTACGTTCAGTCCGCAGGATTTTGACGAGCTTTGGAGCCTGGCAACTTCGCATCATGTAATCGCGCGAGCATTCCCTGTGTTGCATGAGCGGATGGTGGCGGAGGGCCATGATCAGGCTGATTGGGTTGATCACGCTGTAGGAAAAGAGCGGGCGCGCATCCAGCACGCATTGTCTTTCCTATCGCCCATTTGTGAAACGCTGAAGGAGGTTGGCGACGTCATCGTGATCAAGTCTCTCGATCACTGGCCTGACCTCGGAAACGATCTCGATCTTTACACCAATGCAGAGCCCTCAGACGTCGTAGCCGTCATGGTGAAGCGTTTCAAAGCGCATCCAGACGAACGAAGCTGGGGCGACCGCCTGGCGAATAAATGGAATTTCGTTGTTCCCGGTCTCCCCGAACTCGTCGAGGTCCACATATCGCGGCTGGGCCAGACGGGCGAGCAAGTCGCCATTACGAATTCTCTGGTCGCAAGGGCTGGCACTGCGCAGTTCGATGGGCGGTCTTTTCCCGTGCCCGCCCCGGAAGACCGCTTGATCATCAGCACTCTACAGCGGATGTATCGCCACTTTTATCTACGGCTGTGTGACGTGGTCGATACTGCCCGGCTGGTGGATTCAGGTTGCATCGATTATCCCTATCTCAAGAATCTGGCCCAGTCGGCAGGCCTTTGGGATGGCCTTGCCACCTATCTGGTCACCGTTTCTGGATACGTTAAGACGTATCGCGGCGCAGACCTTCCCCTGCCGTCGCTAGTGACGGATGCGGCACACTTCGGGAATGAGCTGGTTTACTTTAAGCGCAAATTTCTGCGGATCCCGATTTTTCCCCAAGCCGCCCGATTCTATGCCTCGGAGTGGAAAAGGTTGCTGCTCAATGGAGATCTGCAAAGCACTTTACGCCTGAGTTTGCTTCCCGGCCTGGCTGCGGCGGCGGCTCTGGAGCTAAAAATTACCGGAAGCGACAAAGGAATCTGGTGATTTCGTCGGCATGAGCACTTCGGTTATAGGGGCTTGACCCTATTGCGGTTAAGCAGGTGGACTTCTATCGTGGAAGAGATCGGTAGCAAAACTAGGGCTTTACCTGGAGGTCGGACAACTTGACTCGCATTCTTGTAGTTGACGATAACCCGGCGGTCCGTCATTACCTGCGCGCTGTGCTGGAGCAGCAAAGCACGTGGCAGGTTTGCGACGAGGCTCGGACCGGCGGCGAAGCTTTGCAGAGAGTTAAGAAAAATCCCCCCGACATGATTTTGCTGGATTTTCAGATGCCCGATTTAAACGGTCTGGATGTTGCCCGGCAGATCTCGGAGCTTTTTCCCGAAATTCCCATCCTGATGGTCACCATTCATCTTTCCAAACAGTTGGCCGAGGAGGCGCGTCGGGCCGGCATTCGCGGGGCCTGCGCGAAATCGGATGTCGGTTCCATCGTCCAGGCGGTGGATGCTCTGTTGCATGCCAGAACCTATTTTCCCGCCGGCGTTTCGCTCGAGAATTAGGTAGTGGGTCAGTTTGAATTTGTCTTGAAAGGGCGCGGCTTCAGCCGCGCCGTAAGGTGCGCAAAATCAATCGCGGCTTTGGCCGCCGAGGGAATGCGGGTTTCAAATCGACCCACTACCGAGAATTAAGCCCTCCTAATTTGGGATGGCAACGGGCGTAGAATACAGTGTTCCCTGTATTCGGCCCTGCATCCCGCCGTGCTAGTTTTAATAGGGTTGTGTACGCCCGCAATTGCATTTCTTTGTTCGGGTGGGGGTCTGCGGCAGGGCAAACGCCAAAAGAGCCGACCGTGGAGAAGTAATGAGGTTACACGTTGCCACATCGGAAAAGTGAAAACCGCACGGCGGTTCGCATCCTGCTGGTGGACGATCATCCTATCGTAAGGCAAGGGCTGAGAACTCTGCTGCAGGGCCGGTGCGACTGGGAAGTCGTGGGTGAGGCCTCCGACGGTATCGAGGCCGTGGAAAAGGTCGAGAGTTTGCATCCTAACGTGGTTGTGCTCGACGTCACCATGCCCCGCATGAACGGTCTGGAAGCCTGCCGCTTAATTCACCAGAAGCACAAGAACGCCGGTCTTGAAGTCTTGTTCGTCACTCAGCATGATTCTCCGCAGATGATGCGCGAGGCCCTGGATGCGGGTGCCAGAGGCTACGTGGTGAAGTCGAACGCGGCCCGCGATCTGTTGGAAGCGGTCGAATCGGTCAGTCAACATCGCGTTTTTACAGCATTAGCCCGGAGCCCGCAAGCTTCGGGGTGAAGGTTTGGGCCGTTACAAGTCCAGGCTGTCGATCTCAGAAAGACTTGTAACCGGAGGACAATCTGCCATGAAACTGCGAATCCTGTTAGCCGACGATCACGAAATCGTACGTCGAGGGTTATGTTCGCTGCTCCAAAAACATGAAGGCTGGGAAATTTGCGGAGAGGCGTCGGATGGCCGCGAAGCGGTGGAAATGGCCAAGCGCCTGAAACCCGATGTCGTAATCGTCGACATCGGCATGCCCAGCCTCAACGGATTGGACGCCACGCGCCAGCTCATGCAGCATGATCCCCAGTTCAAAGTGATCGTCCTGACGATCACCGATTCCGATCAGGTCATCCGCGAGGCCCTCGACGCAGGGGCCCGCGGCTTTGTGCTGAAATCCGACGCAGCTCGCGATCTCGTCTCCGCCGTGGAAGCCTTGCAGAGCAAACGCATGTTCTTCACACCGCGAGTGAACGACCTGGTGTTGGCCGGCTTCCTGGATAAAGGGCATGTCGTCGGCCGGAATGAAGCCCCCAGCCTGCCGACTCTGACGGTTCGCGAACGTGAAATCACTCAACTGCTGGCCGAGGGAAAGAGTTCCAAGGAAGTAGCCACAATGCTGAATCTGAGCACCAAGACTGTGGAGACTCATCGCAGCAACATCATGCGAAAGCTCAGCCTGCACTCCATTCGCGATCTGGTGGTCTACGCCATCAAGAACAACATCATCCAGATTCAGATGCCGGGGCAGATTCGTAGTACGACGGAAAACACGGTCGCCTGATATCAGAGCCTAGATCTTTGAGTCTAGATGTCAGAGTCTAGATATCAGAGTCTAGATGTCAGAGCCTAGATATCAGAGCCTAGATATCGGAATGGGAAGGGCATGGCTTTCAGCCGTGCCGTCCAGAGCCAGTAAAACCCCCGTCTTTAGCCGCTGAGGGTTCGCACTATATTCCTTACAACGCTTCAGTGGGCCGGATGGCTTCTAGTGATTCTTCTCCGGCGTGTAGTATCCGCTTCGGGTTCGTACCGTTAGCTTCCCATAGCCCGGGGCATGTGCGTCCACCCGCAGAGACTGGTATTCCGGTTTTACATTTTGATTCCGTGGCTTGAACGCCAGGATGTATTGGCTGCGGATATCGCGTGCCACAGTTCGCGTGATGTTATCTACCTGATCCAGCGAGTCAGGAAAGTAAGCTACCCCGCCCGTGCTTGCGGCCAAGTGTTGCAGAGCCTCGCGGCCTTCCCCTCGGAGTCCGCTTCCTAAGAGCCCGATCGCATAAAGTGTTGGACCATTTGCCTGCTGTAACCGGCGCGAAGCCTCTTGCAGGGTTTCCTGGCTCATATTGTCCTGGCCATCCGTGATGACTAACAACACTTTCTTGCCGAGGCGCGGATTGTTCTCCAGGTGAACCGCCGATGCAATGATCGCGTCGTACAGCGCGGTGCTTCCTTTCGCGGACACTTGATGCAGCGCCGCTTGCAACAGGTTCACGTCAGACGTGAAATCCTGGTCCAGATATGGATTCTGCCCGAAATTCACGACGAAGATTTGATCCTCGGAATTGCTGGCGCGAATAAGGTTCAGAACCGCCTGGTTCACCTGTCCGCGCTTGTCGCGCATGGAGCCCGAATTATCCACCACAATCCCGATCTCTACCGGCACGTCTTCCCGGCGGAACGAGGTGATTGCCTGCGGCGCTCCGTTCTCGGAAACGGAGAAAGCGCTCTTGTCCAATCCCGTCACCAGATGCTGTTGTTCGTCGACAACCGTGGCGTGAAGCACGACCTCTTCCACCTGCTTCTTGAACACGAACATACCGGCCTGATCATTGCTTGGCTCTTGTGCCGTCGGTAGCTGGTCGGGAGAAGAGGGCTGGGCGGAATCGTTTTGACTGGGTGTCGTTTGGCCGGGCGCCGTTTGCGGATCGGGCGCGCTCTCAGTAGTGGCAGCGGGCGGCGTCGCCGCTGTGCCAGCCGCAGGGCTTTGGCCCAAGGCGGATGGCGCCAGAATAGCGGCCAGTAGAAAGGTTGTGGCTAGCGAGGCAACGCCCCAGGTAGCGGCTGAGCGCATGGAAATTCCTCCGTCGCGTATTGGATGCCATCTTCCCCAGTGGCGAAGCCATCGCAAGCAACTTTACTTCTACGGTCAATACCTGAGCGATTGCGGGGTGCATGGATTCGCATCATTCTCAGATTCGTATCGGGGCATCGCTTCAGAGATGCCGCAAGGCCGCAGAATCGGCGCCGGCTTTAGCCGCTGCAAAACGCCAGGACAATGCGCGATTCGATCGCGCATTGGTTCTTTCTGCTCGGCACGGAAACAACACTGCTTCCTTCCCCGCCGAATCCTTAAGGCCAGTCCATCTGCCAGATACAGAATCGACCCGATATTCGCCGCAGCCCTCCTTGACTAGCCTGTGAAAGCTAAATCGTTGGACACATAGCGCATGCACGAAAGGGGTTTACGATGCTCTGGACCATTGCGGTAATACTTCTCGTTCTGTGGTTGCTCGGGATGGTCAGCTCCTACACCTTGGGCGGATTCATCCATATCTTGCTGGTATTGGCGATCATCGCTGTTCTGGTGCGCCTCATTCAGGGCCGTAGCCCGGTTTAGCTTCGGCCTCGGGGCCGAGCGCACGCGGATCCCTGGATTATCTACTGCTTTTGTTTTGGCAACGAAAACAAGTGGTCCGTTTGGGCCACATCTGCTTTGGGGCCACATCTGCTTAAGAGAGGAGCAATAATCATGGATAAGGATCGTGTGGAAGGCAAGGTCAAGGACGTGGCGGGTCGCGTGGAACGGCAGGTTGGCGAGTGGACTGGCGACTCCGAGAAACAAGCGTACGGCGCAGCCAAGCAAGCTGAAGGCAAAGTGCAAAACACCTGGGGCAAGGTGAAAGATGCGGCTAAATCAGCCGCCAAGGAGAATCGCGACGCCAATGCCGAGGCCGGCGAATCCGAAGAACGAAAGACAAGGTCCGAGCGCAAAGCAGGCTAACTCTCGCGCGCGTATCGAAACGACCAATTGAATTCTGCCGAAAGTGCCGCCTGGTGATGTCTTCCTGGCGGCGTTTTTTGTTGAGCGCGAGAGGCGGACAACGCAAAACCCTGTCAGCTAACCGGCAGAGCTGTCCCCCGGTGCCATGTCGTGCAATTGAATGATGTTGTTTTTCACGGCGTACAAAACCAGGTCTCGGATGGAGTGAAAGCCCAGTTTCCGCATGATGTTGCTGCGATGAGTTTCCGCAGTCTTCGTACTCAGGTTAAGAAACGACGCGACTTCCTTAGAACTCTTTCCCTCAGCGAGCAATTGAATCACTTCTTTTTCCCGAGGCGTCAAGGTGGAAAACTTCGGTGGCATCCCGCGCGGCGCGGCCGTTCTCTTTTCCAGGAAGGCCGCCAATACCATTTCATTCACTCGCGGCGTAAAGAACATCTGGCCGCGCTGCAGGGCTTCGATGGCGGAGATCAAGTCCCATACCGCATCGGACTTGAGGACAAAGCCCCGGGCGCCGGCGTCCAAGGCCTCCCGTATCACCTGATCCGTGTCGGTGACGGTAAGAACGATAATCTTACAGTTAGGATCGTGTTGCGCCAGCTGCCGGGTGGCTGCCAGTCCGTTCAGATTTGGCATGCCTATATCCAAAATTACAAAATCCGGGTTCAACTGTTTCGCTTTTTCCACTGCCTCGCGCCCGTCCGACGCCTCCGCGCAAATCTCCCACCCCTCCTGTGTCTGCAATAGAGCGGACAAACCGCGGCGTACTACCTCATGATCGTCCGCGACCAGGATGCGGAGTTTCAACGCGCGCCTCCTTTACCTATCCACCACAAACGCAGACCGCAGCGCACTTCAGGATTCCTCCGAAGCTCAACGTGTTCTGAATATAAGCGGCGGATAGGGGCGAGCAATAAGGTGTTTGCTGTATTCCCACTGGCCGCCAGAGCCTGGTTGACCGGTAGCGCGAAATCCGCCGACACGATACGATGAAAGGTCATCCGGACTCATTGCCGGGGCAAGGGACGCCAACCGCATTCCCAAGCTGCTTACGGATGGCCGACTGGATAGCAAGAGCCCGCGCTCGTCATTTATGGCATCACGCAAGAATGCACAAGTGGCGTTCGCGTCGGCTGTGACCGTGCTGCTTCTAAGCGCAGTCTCAGCCTATGTCACCATAAGTCACCTCCAGAGCAGCCAGAAATGGGTTGTCCATACCTATCAGGTCCAAAACGCGCTGGGAGAACTGGACGCTGCCGTGGCCCAGGCTGCACGCGCCCGCCACAGCTATCTCACTACGGAGAATGAAACTGTACTGGCTTCGTTCGCAGCGGCGATTCCAGAAATTCAGCGCAAATTAGCCGAAGTGCGAAAGCTCACCCAGGATAACTCCAGGCAACAGCAATTGTGCGCCGACCTGGAAGCCCTGACCTTGCAGCGGATTAGCCTGTTCCAACAGGAGATCGAGCTTCGGAAAACAAGACCTGATGAGGCCGCGGGTCAAAGCGATATTGCGGCCAAAGACCTGGCCATTGAATTTGAAAGAGCCTCCATCATGCAGGAAATGCGCGGCGAAGAGCAGCGCCTGCTGAAGCTGCGGACCTCGGCTTCCTCCCGTTTCTTCTCCCTGACCATCGTCGCTTTGGCCATTAGCTTTGCCATGGCCCTTGTATTGTTTTTCATCCACTACCGGCTTCTGAGTGCCCAACTCGAAGCACGCGTGCAGGCGGAGCTCGCCGCGCGGGATAGCGAAGAATCGCTGCGCCACCTGACCTCGCGTTTGCTGCAAATGCAGGATGAGGAACGGCGCAAGTTTTCCCGCGAGCTTCACGACAGCCTGGGCCAGTATCTGGCGGGGGTGAAGATGAATCTCGATATGTCGGCCCGCTCGCACCCCTCCGACGAACTCCTGGCGAGTGCGATTCAGCTTTTGGATGAATCCATCGCCGAAACCCGGACGATTTCACACTTACTACATCCCCCACTTCTGGACGAAGTCGGATTTTCCTCCGCGGCGAAATGGTATCTTCAAGGTTTTTCCGAACGCAGCGGGGTTGAGGTCAAACTAGACATGCCCGATAACCTGGGCCGTCTTCCGAGAGATTTGGAGATTGCACTTTTCCGGGTCTTACAGGAAAGTTTGACCAACATTCACCGCCACTCGAAGAGTTCCAGGGCAGAGGTTACTTTGCAACCCTTGCCAGGCAAGATAATTCTGCGGGTGAAGGATTATGGAAATGGTATCCCTCAGGAATTACTAACAACCTTTCGATCGAAAGGGATAAGTTTCGGGATCGGCCTGTCTGGCATGCGGGAACGGGTGCGCGAACTCGGTGGTCACTTGGATATTCAATCCAATTCCGCAGGCACCCTGATTGCAGTGACGCTGCCGCTCGCCGCCGAGACGTGGCAGCCAACTACAACAAACGCCAATTGAGCTTCTTACGCGGCAAGGTTGCTAGCGGCAGCCTCGAACCTAGGAAGTACCGGCACCAGCGGAGGAACGGACAAGCTCCGGTTTCGCTTTTCCTCCCATCGGGTTGTTGCCCGCTTTCTGCCGATTCGTTTCTTTCCAGAAGCCAATAACTTGCGCATCTTCAGCCTCGCCTTGTGCAGTTGAGACTTGGAGTTGCCGATCGAACAGCGCAACTGCTCGGCGATTTCATGATGCTCATAACCTTCCACTTCATGCAGAATAAAGATATTCCTGCAGCCTTCCGGTAATTCGTTTGCCGCCCGGGTCAAGGCCACGCGATCAATCGCGCCCATCAGCTTGTTATCGTCCCTTCCGAATTCTCGCGGCACCGGCGTGTAGTCCAGGGAGGCTGGCTCGTCGAAGGAAACCTCCTTCAGGTGCCGCTTGCGGCGCCTCATCAAGACCGTATTTACCACCACCCGGTACATCCATGTCGAGAATGCGGAGTCTCCACGGAAGCCGCGGATTCCACGGAAGATTTGGATAAAAGCGTCCTGCATCAGGTCTTCCGCATCGGCCACATTCTTCGTCATCAATAAGCAGGTTGAATAAACTCGTCTCTTGTGCAGGTCAAAGATCGTGGTACATGCCTGCTCGTCTCCCTCTTTCGCACGGGAAACAAGTTCGGAATCCGTCCTCAGTTTCTTTGTTTCAGGAATGATCGTCGCAGATGAAACAGCACTAGCGCTCACAGGGGGAAGTCCTTTCCTGGCGCAATTGCCGCGGAGCGGACGGCAATTTGCGTCACCTCATTACGGAGAATATAAGGCAACCTTTGCCGTATCTATGGGGTGCAGGCTGTAATTGCGGGTAAGGCTCACCCTAAGGCGGCAAACCCTGCTGTCGACGGAGGTCTGTTCTCGATTAAGGGCAGGAAGAACAAGAATAGAAGAGTGGCGCAGGCACCAACCAACACTCGCCGACGCTAATCACTGACCACTGTCTACCACTGTCCACTGCCCGCTGTCCAACTACCGCTTCGCCGCCGAATCGAAGTCCTTCTCAAATGGTTTGTGCTCGTCTTTGTGCCCGAAATCCAGTCCAAAATGCGGTTCCGATTCCGTTCCCGTAACCCTTACCGGAACCTCCGTTCCCGCCCCATCCTTGCTGAAAAACCGATCCACCGGCTTTAGCAGTATCGATCTCCAACCGGTCGTCATCTGCGATAACTTCGCGTCCAGCCGTGCCGTGCCCCGAAAATCGAAAGTCCGCCCATCCAGACTGTAATCGCCCGTCATATCGACATGCGTTCCCGGAATTAAGAAATGAAGCAAAGAGAAAGAAAGCAATCCGTCCTTCAGTCCGAACACTCCACCCAAATCCACCGGCACATCCGCCTCCCCATTCTCCTGCTTCGCCTTGGGCTTACCCAAAGTACGTGAGCTCAACGCGTCAAGTCGCCCCTGCACCTTCGCGTTCGAAAAATGCCCTCCGAACACATGGAAAGTCCCGGCCAGCTTCAATCGCTCAACCACATCGCCATCCCCAGGCGCCAAGCTCAGTTTCGTCTCCATTTTCACGGGTCCGTCCATCACCGGCGGCTCGGTTCTTACTCCCAGCCTGAGCAAGTCTTCGATCTGCGCATGATCGACCACCACATCCAGTTCAATGTCGTGCCCGCGCCCCCCGCGCAACCGCATCACCGAGCCTCTCGCCGTGAATGACGAATGCAGCAGAGTGGCTTTCACCGGTTTGAGATGCGTATCCCCGCTGGTTCCATCGACAATGGCGTGAAATTCCGTATGCAGCGGCATCGCGTGCCCGCTCGTCGCAATTCTAAAATCCGGCGTGTCGGTCGTTCCATCCACCACAATGCTGCTCAGCGTTCCCTCATACTTGCCGGTTGACGAAAGCATTCCGCCAATGCCCTTCAGCGTCCCCAGATCCGCATTGTTGAACGAATAATCCCCCTGCACTGGTGTGTCCCGCGGATCATCTTCATGCCACGGCCCAAACAATCCGGTCGATTGAATGTCTCCCACCGGCTTCGGATTCACTAGCGTCGCCTCAAAGCGCAACGGCTCGCCGGGACCGATATCTTTCATCTTCAAATTGCTAATGTCGAATTCCAGCGGTGGTTTGTCAGGATTCAAAGTGTTGATCAGCAGCTTGGTATCTTCGCAAACAAACTGCCCGACGATGACTGAAATCTTCCTCGTCTGCGACCTCATCTTCTTCGTAAATTCCCGGCGGTCTTGCCTGGGAGGAATGTTCAACTCCATCCCTTTCACATAAACGGTGTCGATCTTCACCGTGGGACGAAACAGGTTTCGAATTCCAGTATGAAAGTGGAACTCCTGCAGACTGATCAGCGCTTGCACCGCGGGCTGATAAGGGTTGGGGTCGGCGTCGCCATAAATCTTCAGCCCGCTCCCGGAAACCTCAAGCCCCCGCATCACCGACACATCCAAACTCGCCAACTCCACGCGACTCTGGAAGCGATTCGACAACGTCTCAATTACCCGTGCGCGCAGAATAGGTTCGGCGCGGGCTATTACCAGCCGAACCACTACAACCGTGCCGGCCAGTAAGATGCACAGGCTGATGCCGGCCAATGTCCATGTCCATCGGTGCCTCTGCTTCGCTGTCCGCTGGCCGGAAACTTCCACGATTTTCCGCCTCCACTCCTAGATCAGGTCATTCCGCCACGCAAGTCAATACCCTAAACTCCTACGAGTTCTACCCTGTGAACCCCTGTGTCCCCTGTGTTAAAGATTTTGCCGTTCGCCCTTAAGGCTCAGAAACCCCCTTGCCCTCAACCACCGTAACGATCCGGTCAACCGAAGGAATCTTAATCTCCTCCTTCGCTCCGTCAGGCCAGAAAATCTCAACTTTGTCCACCGTATTAGCCGCGCCCAACCCGAAATGCAGGCGCTGGTCGGAACTGGACGCATAGCTGCCTCCGCTGAAAACATCCCCACGCTGCCGAATCGCACCCGTCGTCACAAACGCTTTCGCTCCGATTGCATCTCGTGGGCTTTTCGCACCGCCGATCAGCCGCAGCGTCAACCAATGATTCGAATTCTTCACCACGTTGCGCAAAAGCAGCGGCGTGGAATCCATCACATTGAGCACCACGTCGATGTGCCCGTCATTGAACAGATCGCCAAACGCCGCTCCCCGCGCCGAAACCACCACGGCCAGCCCGCTGCCGGTGGCCGGAGCGACCTCCTCAAACTTCGACCCGTTCAAATTCCGAAACAACAAAGGCCGCTGCGCCCAGGTCGTGCCCCAATCCTGCTTGTCCACCCCGGGATAAACATGCCCGTTGGCAAAGAAAATATCGAGCAACCCGTCATTGTCATAATCCAGAAACCCCGTCCCCCACCCCAAAAACGGAATCGTCACATTGGCGATGCCGGCGGCAAAACTCACGTCGGTAAAGCTGGCATCTCCGTCGTTGCGATACAGCGTGTCGTAGTCGTCGGAAAAATTCGTGACGCAAAAGTCGACCTTCCCGTCGCGGTTGTAGTCGCCCACCGCAATCCCCATCGCCGCCTGTTCGCGCCCCTCGTCATTCAGCGCGAATCCTGAAATGTAGCTGATGTCCTCGAACGTTCCGTTATGTTTGTTGCGGTAAAGATATTTCGGCACCGAATCGTTGGCCACCGCCAGATCGAGCCAGCCATCGTCATCCACATCCACGAAAACCGAGGCCAGTCCGTAATACCCGCTCGCATCGGCAACTCCCGCCTTCACGCTCACATCCGTAAAAGTCCCATCGCGGTTGTTGTGAAACAGATGATCGCCCTCGCCCGCCAGCCCCCGCGGACCGCACATCACATCGATCCCACGAAACTGGCACGATCCAGCCGCCAGCCCTCCCTTGCCCGCGATCGGTGGATTTTCCGGATCGAATTTCACGTAGCCGGGAACAAACAGATCGAGAAAGCCATCATGGTCGTAATCCCCCCAGGTCGCGCCCGTAGACCATCCGCCCAGCGCGACTCCAGCCTTTTCCGCCACATCGGTAAACGTCCCATCATGATTGTTGTGGTAGAGGCGATTCTTGCCGAAATTGGAAACATAGATGTCCGGCCAGCCATCGTTATCGTAGTCACCGACCACCGCGCCAAATCCCCAGCGCTCGTTGGCCACTCCGGCTTTCTCGGTCACGTCGGTGAACGTGCCATCGTGGTTGTTGTGGAACAGCATCGCCCGCGGTGGTGCTTCTTTCCCCTTCAGTGCAGGAAGCGTCGACCCATTCACTAAATAAATGTCGAGCCATCCGTCATTGTCGTAATCAAGCAGCGCGACCCCGGATCCAGGCGTCTCCAGAATCGTGCTCTTCGCGGCACCGCCCGCCTTGTGATGAAACTTGTCGAGCCCCGCGGCGTGCGTGATGTCGGAGAACACGACCGGCGCACCATCGACAAAGCCGCCCGCCGTAATCGGACGGTGCTGCGCATCCTTCACCGGAGCGTGCGCCGCTCCCGTGCTCATACCACTCTGTTGTCCGTGATTTCCCGCCGGTGGGGCAGTCTGCGCGAATCCGGCGCAAGCTGGCATTATCAGCACTAACGCCTGCACGGCCATCCGCCGCACAGCAACCCGCATGCGGCAAGCAATTCTGCTGGAAGGTGAGAACGGCATTGAGTTCTGCTCAGCCAAGCACCAGTGGTCAGAAGTAAGGAAAATCCTCTCACAGAGTCGTGTCCCGGACCAACCACTCTCGTTCCCGGGTTAGCGGTTCGGCGTATTGTCACCCCGCGCAGTCGTTGTAGCGCCGCCGTCCCGGCGGCTGTCCGGCGGGCGTCTCGCCCGCCGCACTGATCGGACTGGCTCGCTTCCCTATCCATCACCGCCCTCCCAGTGGTAGTGGCTCAGTTTGATTGTCACCCCGCGCAGTCGTTGTAGCGCCGCCGTCCCGGCGGCTGTCCGGCGGGCGTCTCGCCCGCCGCGCTGATCACCCGACTGGCTCGCTTCCCCTATCCATCACCAGCCCTCCCAGTGCACCGCTGTTGTTGCAACCAGAAAATGTCGTATTAACTGCAACGAAATTCTGTCACCCCCG
>OCZU010000013.1_pt1 | contig 150944 bp, 93 predicted proteins | sample 1539001 | NCBI WGS metagenome assembly OCZU01 (sample SAMEA3539306, study PRJEB22396) | soil metagenome | biome: tundra; feature: field; material: soil | place: USA | collected 2010-05 | depth 0.15 m | reverse complement strand
GGGGGGCTGCGGGGGGGGGGCGCTTTCGTTGGGGGGCCTCATATCGCCGGGGTCACATGAAGCCCTTGGCGCGGAGCTTCTGCATCGCGTTGCGCTCATGGTGGTCCTGGGCGCGGCCGGAGCGCTCGGAGACCTTGGTGATCTTGAGCTCCTCGACGATTTCGGCGATCGTCATGGCGTTGCTTCTCACTGGCTTCGTGATCGGCATGCAGCCGAGGGAGCGGTAGCGCTGCCCGTCCCTGGAGAAATACATCCCGGGAAGGGGAACCTTCTCGCGCTCGAGGTACCGCCAGATGTCGATCTCCGTCCAGTCGAGCAGCGGCTGCACGCGGACGTGCTCGCCCGGCCCCGACTCGGTCGTGAAGTGGTTCCAGAATTCGGGCGGCTGGTCCTTGTAGTTCCACTCGAACTCGGCGTTGCGCGGCGAGAAGTAGCGCTCCTTGGCGCGGGTCGAGTCCTCGTCGCGCCGGATTCCGGTGATGAGCGCGTCGAACTTGTGCTCCGCCAGGCATTGCTGGACGGCGACCGTCTTCAGCTCGTGGGTCACGGTCACCGGATCCGTCGTCTCGTAGCCGACGCCACGTGCTCGCGCCTCCAGGTTGGTCCACAGGACCAGGTCAAACCCGTAGTGCCCCTTCGCCCAGGTCCGGAACTCGATCATCTCGGGGAACTCGTAGGTCGTGTCGATGTGCACCACCGGGAATGGCATGTGGCCGCAGAACGCCTTCTTCGCGAGCCACAGCAGGACGTTCGAGTCCTTGCCCATGGACCAGAGCATCGCCGGCTTCGCGAAGCCGTGAAACGCCTCGCGCATGAGGTAGATGCTCTGTGACTCGAGGTCGTCGAGGTGGGTCATTGCCAGGGGCGGCTCAGGCGCTTGCAGCCGGATCGTGGAGCCCGCACTCGCGCTTGATGCCGAAGAAGCGCGTCTCCTCGGCGGTGATGCCGGCGGTGAGCGGCCGCGTCGTGTGGATGTCGCCTATGGAGACGTAGCCCTTCTCGCAGAGCGGGTGATACGGGAGGCCGTTCTCAGTCAGGTACCGGTGGACGTCGTCGTCGGTCCACGTGACGATCGGCAGGACCTTGACCCGCCCGTCCTGGACGCCGACGACCGGCAGGCGCTCGCGCGTGCCCGACTGGGCGCGCCGCAGCCCCGCAAGCCAGGCGCGGGCGCCCAGTTCGTTGAGCGCCCTGCGCATCGGCTCGACCTTCACGATTTGGTTGAAGGCGTCGATGCCCGCTTCGCCCTGCTCCCAGAGCCTGCCGTGCCTGGCCTCGATCCAGGCGGGCGACTCGACCGCCCGGTACACCCTGAGGTTGATCCGCAGGCGCGCGGCGAGAAGATCCGCGAAGCCGTAGGTTTCGGGGAAAAGGTAGCCCGTGTCGACAAACACGACCGGAATGTCGGGCGCGATCCGCGTCACGAGGTGGAGCATCGCCGCGGACTGGGCGCCGAAGCTCGTGCTCATGACGAGCGAGCTCCCGAACTGCTCCACGGCCCAGCGGACGCGCTCCTCCGCCGTCGCGCTGGACAACCTCCGGTCCGCCGCGGCCGTATCAACCGCGGGGAAAACCTGGTCCGCAGTCGGCATCAACTATTGGGGGCAGCAACAAACGCACACGCCTGCAGCGTGGGTGCCTCTTGCCGTTGCGGAGGTTTGTTTCATCGGGGTCGGAAGGGTCAATCTGCATCGTCGCGCCCATTTGACAAGCGCTGCTGCGGTGATTCGTGTCATAGCGGCGCGCCCGCCAGCGTGCGGAAAGGCTGCGAAAGAGATTGCATAGGTGATTGCTGACCAATATCTTGCCTGAGGAGATAACCTGGGAATGAGGCAGGCGATCGGCCAAGTTCCCCTCCTCGTCCGGGACCATGCGAAGCCGTTGTAATCTATACTAGCGCGCTCGGGTTAAGCGTCGCCGTGGACACGCGGCCGGGCGGGGGGCGCAGATGGATCCTTCTGGCTCCGCCCGGACCGGGGGAGCGCCGCGTGCTCCTCGCCAGGGCGAAGAACGGGGAGGAGGTGCGAGCCGTCGGCCGCCATGCGGGCGGGTGCTCCTCCTACCTGAACACGGACGACTTCGGCCGGGATCATCGGGAGATGAAGCGGCGCAGCGTCAGATTCGTGGGGTAGAAGCGGGAGGAGGAATCTGGCACCGTCGCGGTCTTTGGGGACCTCCATGGGAACAAACGGGATCTGCTGATTCCAAGACGCCGGCCCCGCCGGCGCTGTGACGCCGCGGCCACGACCGTGCTTGCCCCTTTGCGCAAGTCGAGTTCTGTAGCTTACCGGCCCGGACGGCGACCCTGCCCGCCAATGCCACCCCATTCCCATCATGAAAAGGAATCCCCCGAGCTCCCATGATTCCGCGCATTCACGGCGCACGTTCGTCCGCAACATGACCCTGGGGGCGGCATTCCTCGGGAGCGGGGCGGCGGGGGCCCTGGCCGCCGAGGTCGGCGAGGCCGCCAAGGGCGGAGAGCGCAAGCTGGGCGTCGCCCTGATGGGCCTTGGCCTCTACTCCCGCGGCCAGCTTGGGCCCGGCCTTCTCAGGACGAAGCTGTGCCGCTTCGCAGGGGTCGTGACGGGCTCGCATGCCAAGGGCGCCAAGTGGAGCCGGCATTATGGATTTCCGGAGAGGAACATCTGGAGCTACGACACCATCCACGAGATGGCCGGGAACTCCGACGTCGACATCGTCTACGTCGTGACGCCCAACGGGCTGCACGCGGAGCACGCCATAAGGGCCGCCGCGGCCGGCAAGCACGTGATCTGCGAGAAGCCCATGGCGAACAGCGTGGCCGATTGCGACGCGATGATCGCGGCTTGCGCGAAGGCGAACGTGAAGCTCTCGATCGGCTACCGGCTCCAGTTCGACCCGCACCACATCGAGCTCGACCGCCTCGCCCGCGAGAAGGACTTCGGGCTCCTGAACAGGATGTCCGGGGAGCACAGCTGGACCTTCGTCGAGAGGGCCTGGCGCATCGAGAAGTCGCTCTCGGGGGGCGGCCCGCTGATGGACGTCGGAATCTACGTGATCCAGGCGGCGTGCCGGGGCGCCATGGGCCAGCCGGTCGCGGTCACCGCGCGGGAGCTCCCCAAGACCAATCCCAGACTCTTCAACGAGGTCGAGGAGACGATTGAGTGGACGATGGAGTTCCCTGGGGGTGTGACCTGCGAGGGGTCGTCCAGCTACTCGCGCGACGGCAACCGGTTCCGCGCCGAGGGGGCCAAGGGCTGGATCCAGATCGAGCCGGCATTCGGGTACGGCGGGCTCCGGGTCAGGACATCGCGCGGGCCGCTCGACTTCCCGGAGGTTCCGCAGCAGTCGTTCCAGATGGACGATTTTGCCTCATGCACCCTCGCGGGCCGGGAGAGCCCCGTCCCCGGTCCCATGGGCCGCGACCACATGGCGATCATCGAGGCGATCTACCGCTCGGCCGCGGACGGCGGCAGGCGCATCGAGGTCCGGCGGGCATAGCCGGGATCGGTAAGAGGCGGGGCTGCGCGGGTTTGTAACTCGCGGCGAGCCATTCTTTCATCGACAGCAGGGGGGCGACGTGCTCACTTATTCACAGGATATTCCCAACCTCGATGGAAAACCTGCGCGGGGCCACCGCCCCAAACTCGCGGATCAGGGTTACGGCAAAGATCAAGACGTTCGTGTTGGATACGAATGTCCTTCTTCACGACCCGCAATCGATTTTCAAATTCGAGGAGAACAACCTGGCGATCCCGGTCGAGGTCCTGGAGGAGCTGGATTCGATCAAGTCCGAGCAGTCGACCGAGCGCGGGCGAAACGCCCGCCGGGTCCACAGGATCCTCCAGGAGCTGCTGCCTGACACGCGCTCCATGCACGAGGGCGTCGAGCTGCCGAACGGCGGCACGCTTTCCGTAATCATCAATCCCTACCTCGCGGAGCCGGGCCGGCATTCGCCCGCGATGGACCGGCTGAGGGCGATCATCCCGGACCTTTCGAAGCAGGACAACCGGATCATAGCCTCGGCGCTGTTCGTCCAGGAGCAGTACCCGCCGCCGACGATCCTCGTGACGAAGGACGTCAACGTGCAGCTCAAGGCGCGCGCGGTCGGGCTCGAGTCCGAGGACTACATGAACGACAAGGTCCCGCAGGAGGACGAGGAGGCGAGCTACCGCGAGATCCCGCTTTCGATCTACGAGCTCCAGCGCTTCTGCTCCGAGGGCGAGTTCGAGATCGACTCGAGGGCGGCGCGGCCGCTCTACCTCAACGAGTACGTCCTGCTGCGCTCGGACGAGGGAAAGACGATGCCCGCCCGGTATTTCGGCGAGGGCTTCGTGCGCCGGCTAAAGATCCCCGAGTACGTCAAGGCGCCGGGCGGCATCCCCATCCGCGCGCGGAACCTCGAGCAGCAGTTCCTGATGGACGCGCTCCTCGACGACAGCATCCACATGCTGACGTGCTTCGGGAAGGCCGGGACGGGCAAGACGCTCCTGTCGACCGCGTGCGCGCTGCACCAGACGCACGACGAGAACTCGCGGTACGACGGGGTCTCGATCTCGCGCCCGGTCATATCGCTTGGGAAGGACATCGGGTTCCTGCCGGGCACGCTCGATGAGAAGATGAGGCCGTGGCTCCAGCCCTACTACGACGCGCTTGAGGTCCTCATCCCGTCGAAGCCGCCCCGGGACCCGCAGTTCGCGTCGAAGAAGGTCTCCAAGAAGAAGCACCGGAAGCGGGACGATTTCATGGCGTCGATGATGTCTCCGCAGCCCGGGGCCGGCAGCCACGGCAACCACACCGTGGGCCTGATCAAGCCGTACGAGCGCCTGCTCAAGACCGGGCTCGTCGAGATCGAGGCCCTCTGCTTCATCCGCGGCAGGTCCATCGCGCGGCGGTTCTTCATCCTGGACGAGGCGCAGCAGCTCACGCCGCACGAGGTGAAGACGGTCATCACCCGGATCTCCGAGGGCTCGAAGATCATCCTGATCGGCGATCCGGCCCAGATCGACAACCCCTATGTGGACTCGCGGAGCAACGGGCTCGTCTATTGCCACAACCGGATGAAGGGCCAGGCCATCGCCGCCCACGTCAAGCTGACGAAGGGCGAGCGTTCGAAGCTCGCGGAGCTAGCGGCGGACCTGCTTTAGGGAGAGCAGGCTCGGGTCTCCCCTGCGGAGGAAGGCGTACTCCATCGCCAGGGCGAAGCACCCGGTGAAGAGCAGGTCGCTAGCGAGGGTGTTCCGAAAGAAGAAAAGGGTGGGATAGAACTGGGGGTGGCCGACCGTGACCGCCTGCCACCATCCGGCGGCGTCATGCGCGTATCCTGCGTCGCCCATCCACGAGGCCGTGTTCGTGACGAGGAAGAAGAGGACGGACCCGGCGAGCGCTCCCCCGAAGAGGTTTAGCCAGTTGCGCCGGCGTGACACGAGGACCCCGAGGCCGAGGGCTCCCGCGAAGCAGAGGAACCTCAGGGCCGCTCCGGCCGCCGTCCACTCGTAGTGGTAGACGACCGCGTAGTAGCGGTCGATGTACATGTCGGAAAGGAGGATCGCCGCAAACGGCGCGAGCCAGATCCAGCCCCGCCGGTAATAGGCGCCCGCGCAGAAGGCCAGCGCCATCACGGGCGAGAAATTGCTGAGCGGGGGCACGTAGAGCGTGAACACGCGCCATCCGGCGGCGAGCACGAGGATTGCGATTGCTAGGGGCATCGGGGGAAACACTGGCGGGAACGGGGCCGGAATTCAAGCCCCGGGGGAGCCCCGCGCTGCGGGCCGCGCCGGCGGGGCGGCGGCCTGCGGCCGCCATCGGGCCCTATCTCGGCCGGGATTCCGCCTCGCGCGCCAGCAGCCAGAGGAGGTCCGAAAGCCGGTTGGTCCACTTGAGCAAGAGGGGCCGGATCCTCCTCCCGCGGGCGGGAAGGGCGGCGAGCCGGCGCTCCGCGCGCCTCGCCGCGACGCGGGCGCGGTCGAACGCGAGGGCCGCCGGATTGGCGCCGGGCGTGGCCCAGCCGTCCGTCTTCAGGCCCTTCGACTCGAGGGCCGCGAGCGACTCGTCGAGCCGGCGGAGGTCCCCGTCGCGAAGGCGGGCGAACTTTGACCGCGCGTGACCGGCCGCGTCCTCCTGCGCGCACGCGACCTCCCCCATGAGCGCGACAAGGGAGCCCTGGATGCCCCGCAGGAGCTCGCGCGCGGCCGGGTCCGGCGCCAGCATCCGCGCCGCGCCGACCTCCACGTTGAGCTCGTCGAAGGCGCCGACAGCCTCGATCTGGGGATGGTCCTTCGGGACGCGCTGCCCGTGGAGCAGCCCCGTCGTCCCCTGGTCGCCCGTCCGGGTCGCGATGCTCACGGCGGCGCCGCGGCCCTGGCGGCCCTGGTCTGCTTTGCCAGCGCCTTGACCGCGTCGTCGATCCCGGCGCGCACCGATTTCTCCATCCGGTCGATGAAGAGGATCCCGTTCACATGGTCGGCCTCGTGGAGAAGGCAGCGCGCGAAGAGCCCGGTGCACTCGAGGGTGTGTGGGAGGCCGTGCTGGTCCCGGAACGCGGCCGAGACGGCCTCCGCGCGCAGGACATCTCCCCGGATCTCCGGAAACGACAGGCAACCCTCCTCGGACGAGACCAGCTGGGTCCCGCGGGCGACGGTAACCTTGGGATTTGCGAAGACCAGCGGCATGAACAGCTCGAGCGGCGGCCTCGCCCCGTCCAGCTTCCAGTCGAAGTCGGCCTCCACGGCCCGCAGGTCCGCGACGAACAGCTGGAGCACCCGCCCGACCTGCTGCGCGGCGAGCCCGATCCCGCGCGCCTCGTGCATGGTCTCGATCATTTGCCCCGAAAACGAGGCGAGGGCGTCATCGAACGCGGTGATTTTCTCGCCTTTCCTGCGCAAAACTGGATCGTTGTAGTGAACAATTCCCAGGGACATCGGTCGGTCAGATTGGACAACCTGATCGCGATCCCCCCGGGCCCGCAAATCAATACTTTCGAGAAGCAGATGAGCCTCCCCCAAGAGACCCGCAAGACCCCGCCGGCCGCCCCCGCGCTCGTGTTCGCGGGAGCCGTGGTCGCAGTGCTCGCATGGCTCCTGCCCGTCAGCCTGAAGTCGGTCAGCAAGGGGCTCCTCCGTTCAGCCGCCGAGGGGACCCCGTCGGTGGCCGCATTCGGCCGGGACCTGGTGGACTCGGAGAAGATAGGCCCCGCCATGTTCCTGCTCGCCGTCTCGAAGGCCGTGGACGATCCGCGCGCGCCGGCGCTGGAGCGCGCCCTTGGCGCCTTCTCTTCGCGGCAGCCGGCGCTCGTGGCGTGGGGCGGATGGGATCCGTCGCTCGAGCCTCTCTTCAACCTGCGGCAGCACACGCCATACGGGCCGAGCACGCCGGTGATGACCTTCCTCATCCCCGAGAATGCGCGCAACAGGGTCCGCGCGTACCTCGCGAACTCCGGGTCCCTGGGCGTCCAGGCGGTCCTGAGGACCCATGATATCGCGTTGACGGGCAGGTTTGTCCCGGCCAACCGCCCGGGCGGCCAGCCGCTCGACGCGCTCATCCTCCTCACGGGCCTCCTGTACCAGGGCGAGCACCTCTCGCCGACGCTCCAGCGCGAGGTGCGCGCACTCGCCGAGACGGCGGCCCAGCGAAACGAGCTGGGGGACCTCGAGGGGTTCTACCTGGACCTCCTGTCGCTGGGCCGGCGACTCGACTGGACGCAGCTGGGGGAGCTCCTCAAGCGGACCGCGAGCGTCCGGACGGTCGGGGAGTACGCCCACCTCAGCCGGGTCGCGCCCGACCAGCTGCCGTTCATCTACTCGGCCGCGCTGCTCTCCAACTCGGCGGACCGGGTGGCGTCCTACCTCATCCGCTACGGCAAGGCCGGCTCGGAGGACCTGCGCCTGGCGCTCGCGGACGGGCAGGGCGCGGTCGACCTGCTGCTCCAGCGGGAGGTGCCCGTCAACCGCTCGCCCGGGCCGGCGATGGGCGCGGCCGCGGCGCTGGTGCTCGTGCACCCGCGCCTCATGCTGGCGCTCAAGTACGCTGGCTACATGATCGGCCTCTTCCTCCTCCTGCGCGGCCTCGACATCTGGATAGTGTCGCCCGCCGGGGGGCCGTCCGCCGGGCCGCAGCAGCACGTGCGCGCGGGCATCCTGGCCGTCGTCATGTCGGCGCTGCTCGTCGTCGCGACGGAGCCCTTCCTCCTGAAGGCGGCGCCGCCCTCGGAGTACCGTGTTCGGCTGGTGCTCCCGATGCTCGCGAACACGGCCACGCCAACCGCTTCCAACCCAACCTCAACCCCGGTCACTATGGAAACCTCCACACTCGTATCAATCGGCATTTTCGCCGCGCTCCAGGTGGGCATGTACATGGCCTGCCTCCGCAAGATCCGGGAGATCGAAGGCCAGGAAGCCTCGCCGCTCCTCAAGCTCCGCCTCATGGAAAACGAGGAGAACCTCTTCGACAGCGGGCTGTACGTCGGCATGATGGGCACCGCGGCGGCCCTCGTCCTGCAGGTCGTCGGCGTGATCGAGCCCAACCTCCTGGCCGCGTACTCGTCCAACCTGTTCGGCATCATCTGCGTCGCGCTTGTCAAGATACGCCATGTCCGCGGCTACAAGCGCAGGCTGATCCTCGAGGGCCAGAGAGTGGCCGCCGCACCGGCCGCGCCATGAACAAGACGCTCCTGCTCTTCATCGTCGACTTCCTGTTCCTGAACCTCATCGCGCTCACGCGGTGGGAGAGGGCGGAGCCCGCGCGCCCGCGCCAGCCGCCGGTCAACGAGCTCTCGGCCAACTCGGTCTCGAAGGAGCAGGACCTGGTCGAGGCGATGAGGCAGTCGCTCACCGACGAGCAGCTGGCGCGCCAGACGGTCGAGCAGAAGCTCACCTCGGCGGACTCGACGCTGTCGGCGAGGGAGCGCAGCCTCGGGCAGCTCCAGTCGGAGAGCCTGAAGCTCACCGCCCAGCTGGTCGACACGCAGAAGGCCCAGGCCGACCTCAACATCAGGTACCAGGCGGAGACGCAGGAGGCCTCGCTGACCCGAAGCCAGCTTTCCCAGCTTCAGCGCGAGCTCGAGGACAAGAAGGCCGAGGCGGAGCGCCAGAAGCAGGCGCTCGCCACGCTCGAGAGGCAGGACGCCGACGCCCGCAAGCAGATCGAGGGCCTCACGGTCGCCGTGGCGGTAGGCGAGCACGAGAAGCAGGAGCTGGCCGCCAGGACCGGCGAGCTCCAGAAGCAGCTGCAGAGCGAGAGGACGGAGCGCATCGACGTGGAAAAGTCCGCCAGCCAGCTCGCCCAGGGGGTCGACCAGCTGGCGCAGCATTCCGGGGAGCTGACCAAGGAGATCCGCGACAACCGCCCGATCAACGCGAACATCCTGTTCAACGAATTCCTGGCGAACCGCGTGCAGACGGCCTTTACCGCAACCCGCAAGGGACTCTTCGGAAGCGCGACCAAGGACGGGGAGTCGAAGACCGTGTTCACGACGGACGGGAAGCAGGTGTACGCCCTGGTCGACGTCGAGGACACCCCGTTCTCGTTCCAGGACGTCGGAGTCGACTGGAAGAGGATCGCGGTCCGGTTCAACCGCCCGCCCGACTACAGCTCCAGCGGCTCGCAGATCGAGTTCCTCGAGGCGGATCCGCGCGTGGTCGTGGTCCCTGTCGACGCCCAGCAGGTCGCCGCGCTCGGCGTAAAGGTGTACCCGCTCGCCGCGGACCCCTTCAAGTTCTCCGACGCCGTGCTGGTCAGCGACGGGGGCAAGGGCTACGGCGAGCTCGGATTCAAGCTCGACGCCTCGCACCGCGGCTACGTGCGCGTCGACAACCGGCTGTTCAAGCGAGTCTTCGGGGATTTTGCGCCCTCGCGCGGCGACCTCGTCTTCAGCAAGGCTGGCGAACTGCTCGGGATCATGGTCAACAGCGACTTCTGTGTCCTCCTGCGCGACTTCACGCCGATGACCACGATCCCCGCCGGCGAGGAGCAGGCGTCCCCCCGCACAAGCGCCATGCTCGACTCCCTGTCGGCCCGCGTCCGGCAGATGCCGATCGAGCTGCAGTAGGGGGGGGTGCGGCGCGGGCAGGCGTCCGGAAGGCGACACCCCAATGCCCCCGAACATCCTCTGGATAGTCACGACGCAGTGGCGGGCGCAGGCCTGCGGGTATTCCGGGGACCCCAACGCGCGGACCCCGTGCCTGGACGCGCTGGCCGCCGAGAGCGCGAACTTCACGCAGGCGGTGACGCCCCATCCCTTCGGCCCCTTCGCCCGGGCCGCGATGCTGACCGGGGTCCCGTCGCCCGAGAACGGGATCCGCGACTACTTCGACCCGCTGCCCCCCGGGGCGCGCACGATCGCGCACGATATGCGCGACCGCTCCTATTCCACGGCCTTCTTTGGGAAGTGGCACCTGTACAGGAGGGACAGCCGGGCGAAGCTCACCGGGGAGGAACATGCCAGGATCGTCGTCCCGCCCGAGTACCGGGGCGGGTTTGATTTCTGGGAGGGATTCGAGAGCGGCTTCCAGCTCAACAATCCCTGGCTGCACGGCTCGCGGCTGCCGCTGCCCGTCCGCTTCGACGGATACCAGAGCGATGTCGTGTGCGGGCGCGCCTCCGAGACCCTGCGCGCGCTCGGTGGGCCCTGGTTCGCCGTCGTGAGCCTTGAGGCGCCCCATCCGCCCTACGACGCGCCGGCCGCGGGGGTTCGCGCCCGCGACCCGGGGGCGCTCGCGCTCCGCGGGAATGTCCCCGCGGGCGGCGGGGCAGGCGAGCGGGCCCGCCTGGAGCTCGCCGGGTATTATGCGCACATCGAGGCGACGGACCGGTCGATAGGGGGGCTCCTCTCCAGCCTGCCGCGGGACACGCGGATCGTGCTGACCTCGGTTCACGGGGACATGCACGGATCGCACGGGCTCTTCCGGAAAGGCTGGCCCCACGAGGAGAGCATCCGGGTGCCGCTGCTCGTGCGTGTTCCGGGCGCGGTCCGCCGGGAGGACGCCCCGTTCAGCCTGCTCCATCTTGCGCGGATGACGGCGGGCCTGGCGGGCGCGCCGGCGGCCCACCCGGTGCCGGGCGACGGGCTTGCCCGGATGTCGATGCCGTCGGTCGTCAGGCTGCCGGACCAGTGCGACCGGATATGGACGGGTGTGCGGACGGCCGCCCGGAAGCTCGTGCTCGACGGGCTCGGCGCGCCCTGGCTCTTCTACGACCTGGATGAGGATCCCCTTGAGATGCGCAATCTCTCGGGCGACCCGTCGCGCGCGGGGGAGATCGCCGGGCTTGGCCGGATGGTCCGGTGCCCCTCCTAGGCCGCGGTCACCCGCTGATTGGCGAGGGCACCTTGCCCTTTGCGAACTGGCGCCTGATCGCGGCGACGATCTCGTGCATCTTCACGGGCTTTGGGATGTAATCATCCATCCCGGCGTCGAGGCATATCTCGCGGTCGCCCTGCATCGCATTGGCCGTCAGGGCGATGATCTTCGGCTGTCGCTCCGACGGCAGGTCCCTGCGGATCCTGCGGCTTGCCTCGAGCCCGTCCATCTCGGGCATCTGGAGGTCCATGAGGACCAGGTCGTAGTTCCGGGTCTTGAACGCGTTGACGGCCTCCAGCCCGTTGGCGACCGCGTCCGCGCGGTAGCCCATCCGCTCGAGGAACCGAAGGGCGACCTTCTGGTTCACCGCGTTGTCCTCGGCCACCAGCACGTTGAGCGGAATCTCCTCCGCGATCGGGCGGTCCTCCTCGCGCACCTGAGCCACGGCCGCGCCGCCAGGCCGGCTCCACATCGTCGAGAGGGCCTGGAGGAACTGCACCGTCTTGATCGGCTTCGATACCGTGGCGTACGGGAACCCGTCCGACGGGGCTGACGGGGGCGTCTGGCCGAGCCGGAAGAGGACCATCCTCGGGCACCTGATCGCCCACGTGTGCTCGAACGCCTTCTGGCTGTCAAACTCCGGAAGGTCCAGGATCACGATCGCGGGCGGCTTTGGAAGCGTGGACGTCATGAGCACCGCGGACTCCGGCTCGTTCGCGAAGGTGCAGGTGGCGCCCAGCGCATCGAAGAGCGTGCGCAGGCGGGCGCGGGTGATCGGGTTGTCCTCGATGCAGAGCGCCAGCGCTCCGCGCAGCTCGATCCTGTCGAGGGACGGCGCGGCGGCCTCCGGCGGGCGCTGCGCCGCCTCCGTCATGATGGAGATCGTGAAGGTCGAGCCCTTCCCCAGCACGCTCTCGGCGCGGATGTCGCCGTTCATCAGCTGGCACAGGCGCTGGCAGATCGCCAGGCCGAGGCCCGTTCCCCCGTATTTCCGCGTCGTCGACGAGTCCACCTGGCTGAACGCCTTGAACAGGCGCTCGATCCTGTCCTCCGGAATCCCGATGCCGGTGTCCTGCACCGTGATCTCAAGCTTCATCCTGCCCTGGTGAATGGCCCTGAAATTCGTGTCCATCGGGATCCTCCTGGCGTGGATCGAGATGCTCCCGGCGAGCGTGAACTTGATGGCGTTGTTGACGAGGTTGACGATGACCTGCCTCAGGCGGGTGACGTCGCCGACGATCCAGGGAGGGACGTCCGGCTCGACATGGTAGCCGATCTCGAGCCGCTTCGCGGCCGCCGTGGGGGCGAAGAGGTCGAGGGCCTCCTCGACGCACAGCGCCAGCTCGAACGGGGCCTTCTCCAGCTCCATCTTTCCGGACTCGATCTTCGAGAAGTCGAGGATGTCGTTGATGATCGTCAGGAGCGCCTCCCCGGAGGTGCGGATCGTGTTGACGAAGTTCCGCTGCTCGGAGGTGAGCTTGGTCTCCATGAGGATGCTCGTCATCCCGATGACGCCGTTCATGGGCGTGCGGATCTCGTGCGACATCGCCGCCAGGAACTCGCTCTTCGCGCGCGACGCGGCGTCCGCCTCCGCCTTGGCCCGGCGCAGCTGGCTCTCGGTCTCCACCCGGGACGTGATGTCGGTCTCGATCGCGATGAAGTTCTCCACCTGGCCCGCCTGGCTGCGCACGACCTGGACCTCCAGGTGCAGGTAGTACTTCCTCCCCGACTTGGAGTACTGGACGATTTCCGTGTTCGTGCCTATGCCCTTGGCGATTTCATCGCGGATCAGGTCGGCCTGGGCGGCGTCGGTGTCCGGCCCGACCAGCAGCTGCCCGGGGTCCTTGCCGACGACCTCCTCGAGCGTGTACTCCATGACCCGGCAGAAGGCGCCGTTGACCCATTCGATCTTCCCGTCCGCCGACCCGATGATGACGAGGTTGTCGGTCTTCGACGCGACGAGCGAGAGCTTGCGCGCCTCGGCCTGGCTCTCGCGCAGCGCGTGCTCCGACTCGCGCCTGATCGTGATGTCCTGGACGGTGCCGATGATCCGCATGGGGCGCCCGTTGGAGCCCGCGAGAACCGACTTCGACCGGACGTACACCCAGCGCCAGTCGCCCGAGACCGCGCGGACCCGGTATTCCGGGTCTATGAATGAGGCGATCCCGTTGAGCTGGGACTCGGTGCGCTTCCTGTAGAGCGGGAGGTCGTCCGGATGGATGAGTGACTGCCAGGCCTCAAGGGTCGAGGGCATCCGGCCGTACTCGTATCCGAGCATTCCCCAGAGGCCGGGGCTGTAGTAGACGTGCCCCTTGGGCACGTTCCACTCGAAGATGCCGATCTGCGTGGAATCGAGCGCGAGCCGGAGGCGCTCGTCGGAGACCTTCAGCCGCGCCTCGATCCTGCGCCGCTCCTCGTTTTCCGCGACCAGCTTCTTGTTTGAGAGATCGGAGAGGTACTGGCCCGAGCGCGCGCGGCGGGCGAGGTGAAGCGTGAACCCGAGCAGCAGGGTGATCGCGAGCCCGCCCCCGAGGGCCATCTCGGGCAGGTACCGACGGTCGCGCGAGAGCGCCAGGTACTTCGGCGTGAGGCCCAGCCGGATCCGCTCGTTGAAGATCGGGACCACCCTCTCCGTCTTGAGGGCCTGGTCGACCTTCTCGTCAACGAGCGTCGAATGGTACACGTCGTCCCGGCCTATGCTCACGACCACCGAGTAGTCGGACGCGAGCATCGGCTGCTGGCGGACGATCGTCGAAAAAAACCTCGCGTAGAGGTACTCCAGCGCGGCGTAGCTGTTGGGGCTTCCGGCCTTGCTGATCGGAGCGTAGATCACGAAGCCCGAGGCCTTCTTCCCGCCGATGTCCTCCGAGAAGACCACCTCGGGGGCGTTCTTCGCGCGCGCGGCGCCTATCGCCTCGCGCCTTCCGGAGTCTAGCACATGGTCGAATCCGAGGGCTCCCTCGTTGCCCTGGGTCGGCCAGACCCAGAGGGTCTTCAGGCTCGGATCAATGTACGAGATCGACACGCAGCCTAGGTCCTTGGACTCGTCGAAAAGCTGCACCGCGTCGGTCAGCCATGCGGCCATGTTGTTGTCGGGGCTCTCGGCTCCGTTGCGGGCGAGCCGGTCCAGCGCGTTCATCTGCTGGTCGATGTCGTACTTGATCGTCGTCGCGAACTGGTCCGCAGCGGTCAGGGCCCTCGCGCTCAGGTAGGTGTTCTCGCGCTCCTTCAGCCCGATCCAGAATATCAGCGTCAGGGTCAGGCTTCCGATGACCGCGGGCATGGGCAGCCACGCGGGGGGGCCGCCCTCGCTCTTCATGCTCGCCCTCCAGGCAAGCACCAGCAGCGCCAGTCCGGTCGCGAGCAGCGCGGCCGCGGTCACGGCCGCCATCGCCGTGCTCGTGCCCCAGTCGTAGACGGCGGGAAGCCTGAACACATACCCCAGCAGGGCCGAGAACCCGACGGAAGACAGGACGGACCCGGCGACGGCCTCGGAAAAGAGGCGCTCGCGGGCCCGCTTTTCGGACAGGCTCAGGAGCAGGGCCACGCCGGTCAGCGCGATGCAGCACGCCGCCATGACGGAGCCGCGGCCCGGCTGGACCGTGTCGACCAGCAGGGAATCGTGCGCAATCAGCTCGTCGATCTTCAGGTCGATCCCGAGGAGGCCTTCGAGCGTGGTGAGCCCCCCGATGAGCGCGGGCACGGCCGCGGCCCAGGCGGCCCTCTTGAGGCCGAACTCGCGGCCGATCAGCGCCAGTCCGATCGCGAGGAAGCACAGGCCCTCGTTCGCCTTGATCGGGGCCGCATGCTCGGCCGGCTGCAGGAGGGAATCAATATGGAAGACCCAGGCGAAAAGGGCCAGGGCCCCCACCAAAACGAGGAGCAATGCGAGCGCAAGCGACGCCCGCTCGGTCCATGATCGGCGGGGCAATGTGGATACGTTGTCCATTGGTCCCGGGTAGAGCTAAGCGTCTCGGGCGGCGCGGGGCAACGTGTTTCGGCCTTAGGGGCTTGCGCAGGCAGGCCCGCCCGCCGGCCCACGGGTCCTTTGCCTCCGCCTTTCAGGGCTGGGGATTGGCCAGGGGGGAGGGCGCGGCCGGCTTGTCCGCCGGGCCGGCCTTGAGATCGTCCGCCCGGAGCAGGGTCAGCGGGCTGTACGCGAAGCTCCACGCCGGCTTGTCGATGCTTCCGGTGAGCCTTACCCGGAACACGGCGGAGATCGGCGCAGAGAGCGCGTTGAACACCTGGAGGATCGACCTGCTCTCCTGGAAGGGGGAGATCCTCGCCGAGAAATCGAGCAGCCTCTTGTCGATGGAATAGGTTCCCTTCCCCTCGATCGCGGAATTCGCGCCGATGACGCTCACGTCGGAAAAGACGAGCGAGGCGTTCTCGATCTTGTACTCGGCCCTGGCCTGGGTGAAGCGGAGCTCGGTGAGCTTCAGGAGCCGCGAGAGCCCCCCGAGCAGCGACAGCTCCCCGAGCTCCGCTCCCTGGATCTGGACGTTTCCCTCGCCGACGAACGTCCCAAGCTCGCCCGGCCGGCCGTCGGCGGTCGCGTTCAGGTCGAGCCGGACCTCGGACTTCTCGCGGGCGAAGGTGTCGAGCGCCGTGGAGCGCCCGGGTGCGCGGGAAACATAACCCGCGGCGGCCGTCGCGGCCTGTCCGAGGCTGGCGCCCGTCAGCGAGGCCTTGAACCTGAGGCGCCGGTCGGCGCCGGCCTCCGTGAATTCGGCCGATCCGGTGGCGTTGCCCCCCGCGAAGCCCGCGTCGACGTCGGCGACGTCGACGGAGCCGTCCCGGACGTCGAACTTGAACGAGGCCTTGGTGAACGCGACCCCGTGGACGCGCAGGCCCGCGTCCGAGCGGACCTCCGCGTGGAGGGTCTTGTGCCGGGCGCCGGGCGCCGCCGGCCCGTCAAAGTGCCCGCGCAGGGAGATCGAGGGCGGATTGTCGAAGGAGAATGCCGCGACCGCCGCCGCGGCGGCGGGAGGAAACAGACCGCCCACGGCCGCGGGGTCGAGCGTCGACGTAATGTCGATGTCCAGCCCGCTCCAGGCCCCGTGCTGGGGCTCCGTCGCCAGCCTGAACGCGCCCTGCGCGCTTCCGGATCCCTGCGCGGCCGCGAACTCGAAGCCCTCGCAGCCCGACTGGTCGACGAGGAGCCGGGTGCGGGCACGGTCGAACGGCACGCCCAGCAGGACGGGATCCTTCGCGTCAGCGTAGCCGAACACCGAGAACACCCTGCCGTGCCGGTAGCGCCCCCTCACGTCGACGGTCGCATCGGGCGGCCTTGAGGGAAAGCCGAAGCCGGAGAACAGCTTCTGCCACCACCCCCCGGAGAACCAGGGCGAGATGTCGAGGGGGCGCAGCCTGCCCCCGAGCAGGTAGCGGTAGTCCAGGGTCTTGAAGTCCTGCTCGTAGGAGCCCCGCGCGACGTTCTCGCCGCTCCGGACGAACGCCTCGCGCGCGGCGAAATGGGTTCCGTCAAACGTCACGACGCCGCGGGCCTCGTCGATGCCGACGCCGTAGGCGACGAGGCCGCGGCCGTCCACGCGCGCGCTGGCGTCCGCAAACTTCCATCCCGGAGCAAAACGGGCGCTGCCCGCGAGCGCCACCGGCTCCGAGAAATCGACAAAGCGACGGACCGCGGCCTTCGTCCGGGCCGAAAGCGGGCCGAGGAGGTCGGGCGAGATGCGGGCGTCGAACGCGATGTCGGCCGACGTGGACGCCGGATCGACGTCCGCGCGCGCCCACACCGGGGAGTTGAAAAGCCATGCGGAGACCTCCGCCGTGAACGCGCTGCCGCTCCCGGGGGTCAGCCGCGCGAGGGGGGCGAGCACCATGGCTCCCTCCCCGGAGGCCGACGCGGCCGTGATCTCCAGCTGCTTCGGGCTGAACGAGAGGGTGTCCATCCTGAGGATGCCCCGGACCTGGACCCGGATGCCGGACGCCTCGGCCCTGCCGGCAAGCCGCAGGCTCTCGGCGGACGTGGCGGCCGACGCCATCGTGGGTTCGCTGCCGAGGAGGGGAAACCGGGCCGAGGCGCGGATGTTCGCCGCCTCCAGGGCGATCGGGGCTGACATCCTAAGGCCCGGCGCGCGCAGCTCGGCGCTCACGATCGCGCCGCGGGCCTCGGACGGGGCGAGCACGGCCGTGAGCGCGGCGTGGTCCAGTGCCGACAGACGCTCCTCGGCGCGCGAGAACTCCCGGCTGAGGGCGACGTAGTTCCTTGACACGAACTCGGCGAGGGGAAGGGACGTGGCGGGAGCGCCGCGCCGGGCGACGGTGCCCGCGTTGACGGCCCCGTGCGCCGAGACGCAGACGCCGCCCAGGCGGCAGTTCAGGTAGTCGACCGAGAATTCGTCGCCCCTGGAGGTGATCGAGAAGCCCGCGTCGAGGTCCTGCACGATCCTCTCGGAGGCTCCCGACCTGGAGAGCATGGCGGGGATGAAGAGGTCGGCCCCGGTCGCCCTGATCTCGCTCGGCTCGAACCGTCCCGCGACGAGAGCCAGCGGGTCCAGCCGTATGTAGATCGCGCGCGCGGTCACGACGGGCTCGCTGAAGGACGCCAGCTTGAAGCGCGCCCTCTCGATCAGCACGCGCCCCGAGGGGTCGAAGATCGCCCGCCCGAAGGCGACCGAGACGCCGGATTGCGCGAGGTGGTCCTCGATCGCGTGGAGAAGGAAGCGCGGGACCTCGAGCTCCCTCACGGAGGCGATGTAGCCCTGGAACGCCAGGAGCAGGACCAGGAGGAGCCATGCCGTCCATACGCCCGCCGCGACCAGCCCGGAGGCGCAGTGGCGGGCGCCCGCCATGCAGGACCTCTTGATTCCCGCGAGCATCCGGTCAGGGCTGGGTCAGCGTCCAGAGGGCGTCGAGCAGCGGCTGCTCGATCGCGAACACGGCCCCGACGTCCTTCGAGCCCGCGAGCTGCTCGGTGGCCCCGGTCCGCTCGGCAAACCACAGGGTCATCGTGGTGACCTGCCCGGGCCCAGGGCCGCCCGGCAGCGACACGGTCGCGTCCATCCGGTACCGCCATGGGCGCACCTCCCCGGCGGCGAACACCTTCTCCGGGAAGCCGTCCTGCACGAACGCCGCCGCGCGCAGGAGCCGCAGCTGCGAGAGGACCGCCGCGAGCGCCGCCTTCCGCGGGCCCGGCTCGGCGGCGAGCGCCTCGTCCCAGGTCTCGCCGTCGGCGAGCTTGCGCGCGTAGACGACCGAGCCGTCGGCCGTGTTGGCCAGCGTGAGCGACGTAATGCGGGCCGAAGCCGGGATGGTGCTGAGCAGCCGCTCGCGCCAGGAGAGGGGCGTCGCGCCCGTCTCGCGCAGGATGTCGGGCTCCACGGCGTAGATCGAGGACGAGCCCGCGATCCGTGCGTAGGCGACGTTCTCGCGGTTCGTGGGAAGTCCGACCTGCAGCGTCACCTGGGGGATCGCCGCGCCCGCCAGCGTGAGCGCAACCTCCCTCTCGGGCCGGTTGAACCCCCAGTCCTCAAGGTCGGCGTTGGTCGGGGCGTCGCTCTGGAACTTGAGCGCGGCCAGGGTCTCAAGCTGCTCGAGGAGCCTCTGGACGGCGGCCGTGTCCGCCGGCAGCGTCTGCGGTCCCGGCGCGCCGCCGCCGCGGCGGATGATCTGCCAGCCCGGGGCCTGGCCGCCGGCCGCCGACTCGAGGCGCTGGAGGTCGAGCTCCGGGAGGTTCGGGGCGGTGAGCGCGATCGATGTGACGGCGTTCGCGTCGAAGTCCATGACGTGGCGGTCGCGCAGCTCGTCCTGCGCGTTGCGCAGCATCTCCATGAGCGCCTTCGGGACCGCCACCGTGAAGACCGCGTGGCGGTCCTCCAGCTGGGCGTAGTAGTTCTGGTCGCCCTCCGACGGCGCCCCCAGGAATAGCGTCTCGTGCCGGTTATTCCCCTCGATCGTGACGCGCAGGAGGGGCGCGGCGGACGGCGCCGCCGCGGGCGGGTTCTGCAGGACGAACGACTTCACGCGCAGGGAGTCGAGCCCGTTGATCGCGAGCTCGGTCGCGTTCTTGCCGGCCCGGGCGATGACCGGGGTCTCGAACGACCAGCGGCTGCCGTCCCGGTGCAGCCTGATCCGGACTCCGGAGGGGGCGGCCGTCTGGAGGCTGAGGGACCGCGCCTCGAATGCCGGGATAGAGAACACGGTGTCGGAGCGCAGCTGGTCGAACGGGATCGAGAGGCTGTCGGCGAGCGAGCGGCCGACCACGTGGACGCGCTCGCCGTCGGGCGACAGCACGTACAGGTGGTCCCCGACCTTGGTCGTGTCCCCGATGCGCAGGACCGTCGTCCGGACGGTCGGCGCCCCGGGGCCGCCCGGCTCGCCGGAGGAGAAGGTCACGGTCAGCTTGGGCTGGTCCAAGCCGTAGTCGGCGAGCTTCTGGCCGTTCTTCTCCAGCTCGCGCGTGCCGAAGCTCGTCTCGTGCTCAAGGAACTGGAGCTCGTTGACGATCCGGCTGACCGCGTTCGGGTTCGCGGGCCACTCGACGGGCTTCGTCAGGTACCAGCTGTCGCCCCTGCGCTCGAGCCTGAAGCCCGCGCCCGGCGCCGCCCCGGCGACCTCCAGGCTCCGGATGTCGGAGGCCTCGGGGCCGAGGACCCTGCGCCGGGCCTCGAGGGAGGCCCGCTCGATCCTCCAGTCGCGCTCGAAGTAGAATATGAAGAAGAACAGCGCGACGTTCAGGAACAGGAGGACGAGGGTTACTTTGGAGCGCATTTCGGTGGGGCGGGTCTGCCGTGCGGCGGTAGGTTGATCAGCTTCTCCGGGCCCAGTATACGGCGAGACCCAAGAGGGCGGCAATGCCCGGCAGCGCGAGCATGAGGGTGTAGCGCAGGCGGGCGAGCTCGCCCGCGCTCAGCGAGATCTGGAAGCGGTCGATGGGCCTTGACGGAACGTTGAGCGTGGTGTCGCGCCCGACCGTCCAGTTGACCGCGCCCAGGAACATCCCCTCCGAGCCGGTGTTGGTTATCCTTGCGTTGGATATCATGTCGCCCGTGCCGATGACGACGATCCGTCCGCCGGGGACGCTGAAGGGCAGGCTGCCGCGGACGGCGACCTTCTCGGAGGCGACGGCGACCCCGAGCCTGTTCGGGGGCTCCATCTGGGGAAGGCTCTTGATGTCGACTCCGGGGGTGAACGGCTGGATCCCGCGCTGGCGGTAGTCGATCTCCCCCCAGGCCGTGGTCGACGTCGCCGCGAGGGTCACGACCGTGAGGCCGGCCTCCGCGGGGCGCCCCGGAAGCGGGCGGACGCTGCGCGCATAGCCGATCCGCAACAGCTCCTTGTAGTCGAGCAGGGTCTGCGTGATCGGGTGCTGGGCGTACGCTCGGATGATGAGGTCGCCGTCCTCGGTCATGTTGTCGGAGCCCAGGTCGATGACCAGGTCGTCGTCCACCAGGACGCCCCAGTCGTCGATGAGCAGGTCCCTCAAGCCCGGCTGCGTGCCCGGCTGGAGGAACAGGATCAGCCTGCCGGCCTGCGCGCCCAGGTACTGGCGCAGCACCTCCTGCTCATAGGACGTGTACGGGTCCTGCGGCGCGACGCTCACGAGCAGCGCGGCGTCGGGCGGGATCTTGCGCGAGCCGGCGAGCTCGATCGTGTCGACGTCGTAGTTGCGCAGGCGCAGCTGGTCGCGGACCATCGAGAGGCCGCGCGCCGGGTCGACGTCGTCCGGGCGCAGCTCGCCGTGGCCGACGAGGAAGTATATCCTCTTCCGGTCGGGATTGGACACGTCGAGGATGGCGTCGGTCACGGCCTGCTCGCCGATGAACGCCTTGCGGACCTTGTTCTCCGCCCGGTACAGGTCGGAGACGGTGAGGGCGCGCCGCTTGTCCCCGCACAGCACCAGGACGATCCCCGGCTGCTCGATCCCGTATTTCTCGGTCTTGCGCCGGTCCTGGTAGATCTCGACGTACTCGACGGTCACCTGCCCAGCCGGGTTCGCCTCGGTCGCATACACGTATTCCCGCAGAAGGCCCTGGACCTCGGGATCGTCCGTCTGGCCATCCGAGGTGACGACGATGTGGATGGGCCTCGACAGCTCGCGCAGGTAGGAAAGCGTCTCGGCCGAGAGGGAATACCTGCGGTAGCGCGTGAGGTCGAAGCGCCAGGCATGGCTCCTGGCGAGGAAGTTCAGGCCTCCCACGAGCGTCAGGAAGAGCACGGCCTGGAGCAGCAGGTTGAGCGTTCGGATCCATCGGGCGGCTCTGGGGCTGTCGATCACGGGGATGGGCTCGGGCCTAGCTGTGGAGCAGCTTCGCCTCGACGCTCAGGATGCTGAAGATCAGGAAGAGGACGGTGCCGCTCAGGTAGAACAGAAGCTCGCGCGTGTCGACGACCCCGCGCGTGAAGTCCAGGAAATGCTGGGATATCTGGCCGTAGGCCACCGCGTCCTTGATGGGCGCCAGCGACTCGCGGTCCAGCCACGAGACGCTGCCGAGGTAGCGCCCGCCAAAGATGATCAGGATGAGGATCGTCGTGCAGATGAGCCCCGCGACGGCCTGGTTGCGCGAGAGGGCGCTCGTGAAGACGCCGATCGATATGAAGAGGAGCCCCGAGACCGCGATGAAGAGGTAGCCGCCGAGGATGGGCCCGGAGTCGATCAGGCGCGGGTCGCCGGCAAAACGCTTGAGGATGAAGAAGAGCCCCGACGTGGACGCCCAGAACGCCAGGTAGAGCAGGTACGCCGCGCCGTACTTGCCCAGCACGACCTCGGCCGTCGTGACGGGCGTCGTGAGGAGCGTCTCGATGGTCCCCAGCCGCCGCTCCTCGGCCAGGCACTTCATCGTGAGAAGCGGCACCATGAAGATCACCGGCAGGAAGTACACGGAGAAGAAGACCGACGCGGGCGACAGGTCCTGCGGCGCCGTGCTGTACTTCTCGAGGATGTTCGTGAAGATGAAGCCCATGACCGCGAGGAAGGCGACGGCCGCCACATAGGTGCTCGGGCTGACGAGGAGCATGCGGACCTCGTGGGCCAGGATCGTGAAAAAATGCCTCATGAGCGCCCCCCGTCCCTCGGCTCCTCGGCCACCGCGTCCCAGCTCCTGCGCGTGGCCGCCAGGAAGACGTCCTCCAGGGTCGGGCGCGATCGGCTGAGCGCGCGGACGCGCAGTCCCTCGGACTGGCACGCCCGCAGGATCGCCTCGCCCGACTCCTCGTCGCCGACCGTCTTGAGCCTGATCTTGCGGAAGCCCATCTCGTCGGCGGGGCCCTCGGATGCCACGGACAGCCCGGGGACGATCGACCCCAGGACAAACGGCAGCGAGCCGAGCGGCCCGGCGGCCTCGATCTCGTAGGCCGACTGGCCCAGGACCTCGCGCCGGAGCTCGGAGGGGGTTCCCTGGGCGACGATCCTGCCCTGGTTGATGATGAGCACCCGGTCGCATGTCATCTCGATCTCGGGCAGGATGTGGCTCGAGATGAGGACGGTCATCCGCCCGCGCAGGCTGGCGATCAGGTCGCGGACGATCAGGATCTGGTGGGGATCGAGGCCTATCGTCGGCTCGTCCATGATGATGACCGGCGGCTCGGCGAGCACCGACTCGGCGATTCCCACGCGCTGCCTGAATCCCTTTGAAAGCTTGCCGATGATCTTGTGGCGGACGCGCTTCAGGTCGCACAGCTCGAGGACCTCGTCTATCCTCGACCCCAGCTTGCGCCGCGGGACCTCCTTCAGCCTCCCCCGGAAATACAGGTACTCGCTCACGCGCATGTCCTCGGGGAGGGGGTTGTTCTCGGGCATGTAGCCCACCCGCCGCTTGACCGAGTCGGGCTCCTCGGCGACCCGGAACCCGCAGATCGACACCTGGCCGGACGTCGCGGGGAGGTATCCCGTCAGGATCCGCATCGTGGTCGACTTGCCAGCGCCGTTGGGCCCCAGGAACCCGATGATCTCGCCGCGCGGGACCGTGAAGCTGATGTCGTTGACCGCCATCACGCCCGCGTAGGACTTCACGAGGTGGGACACTTCGATGGCCGGCTGGGCGGGGGTTTCGGGCATGCGGGTGGGGTTCTGCGGGCCGCGGCCTCAGCCGCCCTTCTCAACGGTCACCTCGCCGGCGCGGTATCCGCGCGTCTGGCCGTTCTCGGCGCGGAGCAGCAGCGAGCCCACGTCGTCCACCCCGAGAACCCTGCCGCGCCTCCTGCGGCCGCCCACGGCCAGGGTGACGTCGCGCCCCCGAAGGACGTCGTACCGGTTCCAGAGGTCGACGAACGGGTCGACGTGCTCCCCCTCGGCGAACCGCTCGTAGGCCAGGAGGACGCGCCCGATGAGCGCGGCCGTGAGCCGGTTGACGTCGACGGGGGACCCGGCGAGCTCGGACAGGGAGACGGCGCGCCTTCCCAGGTCGGGCGGCCAGCCGTTGGGGGGGCTGTTCACGTTGAGGCCGAGCCCGAAGACAAGGTCCCGAATCTCGTCCGCGTCCACGCGCGCCTCGGTGAGCATTCCGCCGGCCTTGCGGCCATCGAACACGATGTCGTTCGGCCACTTGATCCCGGGAGGCGCCGGCACGAACTTGGAGACGAGCTCGCAGATCGTGACCCCCATCCAGAGCGTGAAGGTCTGCATCCGCTCGGGCGCGATCCTGGGGCGGAACGCGAAGCTCGAGTACAGGTTGCCGTTCGCCTCGCTGTGCCAGGCCCGGCCGAATCGGCCCCGGCCCCGGGTCTGCCTGTGCGCGAACACGGCGAAGGGGGCCGGGCGCCCGGCCGCGAGCTGCCGGGCCGCCTCGTCGTTCGTGCTGTCGACCTCGTCCAGGATATCGAACGCGAAGCCCTTCCTGCGGACCCTCAGGAGCGCCTCCACGAGCCCCGCGTGCAGCATCCTCGGGCGCCTCGACAGCCGGTAGCCCCGCGCGGGCAGGGCCTCGAAGGCGAACCCCTGGGCGCGCAGCCTCTCCATGTGGTGCCACACCGAGACGCGGCTGACTCCGAGCTTCGCGGCGATCGCGCCGCCCGAAACCCAGCCCGGCTCGGCTGCCAGCAGTTCCCGCAGGATAAGCGTCTCGGTCACCGACCTCCGCCCCCCGAGAACCCTCCGTTGCCCCCGGGGCCGTTCCACGTCTCCTCGATGGGTCGCAGGTAGGTTTCCTGGCTCTCCTTGAGAATGTACTCGCTCTCGGCCTTGTCGCCGCCGCGCGCCATCGCGCGGGCCGTGTCGGTTAGGTCGTCCATGTTCGCCAGCCGCTGGTCGTCCAGGTACATCTGATAGGCGATCTCGGAGTTGTCGCCCAGGAAGTTGCCTATCAGGAGCCCGGGATGGCTCTTGAAGGAGAGGTTGACGAGCCCCTCCGCCGTGTAGAGGTCGCGGTTGCGGAACACGGGGGGGCGGGTCTCGCGCACGACGTACTGGGGCAGGCGGCGGATCTCGTTCCTGGGCTTGTCGATGTCGCGCAGGTCCTGGGGCTCGGCGGTGACGGCCGGCGTGGGCGTCGGGGGGGCGTACTTGGGCATGCCCAGGTTGAGGGCGGCGGCGACCTTCGACGAAACGGCCCTTCCGGTGTCGTCCTCGTCGGCGGCCCGCATCGGCACGGAGGCCGGGGCCTTTCCGGCGAGCACGATGCTCGACGCGTCGCCCGCCGCCGAGCCGGCGGCCGGCGTCACCGCCGGTTCCGGGTCGACTGCCGCGGGGGGCGGGGGCGCCGCATCCTGGGCCGCCACGGGCGCGGCTGCGGCCATCATTGCGAGGAGTATCGTCGAGGCGCGGTTCATGATCACTCTCTAGAGAGAAAGCTAGCGAGGGTAATGGTTCCGCGCAACCCAATCCTTGGCGGGAGCCCGCCCGGCCGGGCTGCCGCTCCGCCTCATTCGCGGATATGGCCCGTGCCGGTCACGAGCCACTTGTAGCTGCAGAGCTCGCGCAGCCCCATCGGACCGCGCGCGTGGAGGCGGTCCGTGCTGATCCCGATCTCGGCCCCGAATCCGAACTCGAACCCGTCGTTGAAGCGCGTGCTTGCGTTCCAGAACACGGCGGCGCTGTCGACCGCCGCGAGGAACCTGCCCGCCGCCGCCTCGTCGGCCGTGACGATCGCGTCGCTGTGAGCGGATCCGTCCCGGTTGACCGTCGCGATGGCCTGGTCGAGCGAGCCCACCACGCGGACCGCGACGACAAGATCGAGGAATTCCGCCGTGAAGTCCTCCGCGGAGGCCGGCTCGCTGGCGATTCCGGCGGCCCCCAGGATCGCGGCCGAGGCCCCGTCGCACCGCAGCTGCACGCCCTTGGCCGCGAGCGCGGCGCCCACCCGCGGGAGGAAGGCGCCCGCGATGCCCGCGTGGACCAGGAGCTGCTCGGCCGCGTTGCACACCCCCGGCCTCTGGGTCTTGGCGTTCACGACGATCGACTCGGCCATGGACAGGTCCGCGGCCTTGTCCACGTACACGAAGCAGACCCCCTCGAAGTGCTTTATGACCGGGATCGTGCTGTTCTCGGCCACGAACCGTATCAGGCCCTCGCCCCCGCGCGGGATGATGCAGTGGATGTGGGAATCGAGCCTGAGCATGACGTCCAGCGCGGCCCGGTCCGTCGTGGGGATCAGCTGCACGCAGTCGCGCGGGAGCCCGGCGGAGGCGATCGACTCCGAGATGAGGGCGGCGAGGGCCGTGTTCGTCTCGAAGATCTCCCGGCCCCCGCGCAGGATCACGGCGTTGCCGCTCTTGATGCACAGGGCCGCGCAGTCCACGGTGACGTTGGGCCGGGCCTCGAAGATGACTCCGATGACCCCGATCGGCACCCGGACCTTGCGAAGCCTGAGGCCGTTCGGGCGGATCGTCTCCTCAAGGACCTCCCCGAGCGGGTCGGGGAGCGACGCCACCTGCCGCACGGAGTCCGCAAGCTGGGTGAGCCGCTCCTGCGTGAGGGCCATGCGGTCGACCTGGGCCGGCGTCAGCCCGTTGGCCTCGGCGGCGGAAAGGTCGCGCCGGTTCGCCCTGATCAGGAAGTCTTGCGAGAGGTCGATCCGTCCGGCGAGCTCCGCGAGCGCCGCGTTCCTCGCCCTGGCCGGGGAGACGGCGAGCGCGAGCGAGGCCGCGCGCGCGCGCACGGCGATTGCGGTGACCAGCGTGGCAAGGTCCTCGGCCATGGGAAGCCCCACAGTGTCGCCCGCGGAAGGCTCTTCGGCAAAGGAAATTTGGCCCCGGACCCCGGTCGGGGACTCCGCCCCGCGCGGCCCCCACCCGGGCGGCGGTCCCTAGATCCCGAGCGCCCGGCGCCTCACTTCCGGCCATGCGCAATCCGGAATCATCGGGCCCAGGTGGCGGACGGTCTCCGAGCCCATGATGGCCGCGAGCCTCCCGCACGCGGCAAGGGGGCGGCCCCGCAGGTGGCCGAAAAGGAACCCGGCTGCCCATGCGTCGCCGGCTCCGTTCGTGTCGACCGCGTCGGCCACGCGGACCGGGGCGATCCTGTGGACCTCGTCTCCCCTCGCGATCCACGCGCCCTCGCGGCCCATCTTGACCCCGGCGATCACGTTGTGGGAGGCGAGCGCGCGGGCGAGCTCCCCGTAGTCGCCTCCCTGGCCGGGAAACAGCGCCCGGATCTCGTCCTCGTTCGCGAACACGATGTCGATCCCCCGGCCGAACTGCCCGAACATCCAGTCCCGCGAGCCGTTGACGATCTCGAACGACGAGAGGTCGAGGCTGATCGTGCATCCGGCGGCGCGGGCCGCGTTGAGCACGGCCTCGCAGAGCGCGTGGTTGAACACGAGGTAGCCCTCGACGTGCGCGTGGCGCACGCCGCGGAAGTCCGCGGGCGTGATCTCCGCGGGCGAAAGGGTCATCGCCGCCCCGAGGCTGGTGCGCATCGTCCGCTGCGCGTCGGGCGTCACGAGCGCGAGGCAGCGCGCGTTGGCCACGGAGCCGCGCTTGAAGCGGCTCACGTCGACGCCCGCCGCGGAGAACCGGTCCACGAACATGTCCGCGAGGCGGTCGTTGCCGACCTTGCCTATGAAGGTGGTCCTGAGGCCGAGCCGGGCGGCGTTGAACGTCGCGTTCGCGGCGGAACCTCCCGTCGAGAGCGCCGGGGGCGCTCCAAGAAGCGCGAGGATGCGGCCCATCTCGGCGTCGTCCACGAGGACCATGCCCCCCTTTTCGCCCGGGACGCCGGAGAGGAAGGAGTCGGGGACCTGCGCCACGAGGTCCACGATGGGGTTGCCGATGCCGGCGAGCTCGATCTCGGGCTCCTTCATCGCGGCGTCACTCGGCGACGGTGAGGCTCGTCGCAAGGAGAGGCTCGTCGTCGATCTCGATCAGGATGCAATACTCGCCGGGCCGCTGGAAGCTCAGGTTGCGGATCTCGTTGATCAGGTTTATCCGGGCGAGCGGGCCCTGGGACTCGAAGGGGCGCTCGATCAGGGGCTTGGGGTCGGTGGGATCCAGGCCGATCGAGATCCTCATCACGTGGGGGCCGGCCGCGACGTCGGTGAGCGTCAGGAACCAGACCATGTGGGGGTGCACGACCGGGAACCGCTTCGCCATGATGTTGGAGAATACGCCCAGGATGGTGTGCTTTCCCGATCCGGGGTCGATGTGCACCGCGTCGCACAGGAGCCACGCGAGGAGCTGGGGCTTGGAATTCACGTTCGGCCTGTCCACGGGTGCCGAGTTGGAGGCGGGCGGGGGGACTGGGCAAATCATTTTGCATGGGTGGGGAAGGCCGCTAGGCTGGAGCATGCTCGATTCGCTCGCGGGGTATCCCCATTGGTTTGTCGTTGCTTGCGCAATGCTTGCGGCGGCCGCGCTCCTGTGGCTCCTCCTCAAGCTGCTCAAGGCCGCGCTATGGTTGCTGTTTTTCGGGATCCTCCTGGCCGGGGGAGCCACGGCGCTCTGGCTTTTGTTCAAGTAGGGGCCGGCCTGGGGCGGACCGTTTGAACAGTCTTGCGCGCCTTGGGCGCCGGCGTTTATCCCTCACGGATGAAATACATCTTCGTGACGGGCGGAGTGGTTTCTTCCCTTGGCAAGGGGCTTACGGCGGCGGCGCTCGGCGCGCTGCTTGAGCTCAGGGGCCTCAGGGTCCGGATCCAGAAGTTCGACCCGTACCTGAACGTCGACCCGGGGACGATGAGCCCGTACCAGCACGGCGAGGTGTACGTGCTCGAGGACGGCGCGGAGACCGACCTGGACCTGGGCCACTACGAGCGGTTCACGAGCGGCAAGCTCTCGCGGCTCAACAGCCTGAGCTCCGGCCAGATCTACGAGAGCGTCATCCAGAAGGAAAGGCGCGGCGTGTTCCTGGGCAAGACCGTGCAGGTGATCCCGCACGTGACCAACGAGATCAAGGAGCGGTTCTATGCGGGCGGCCGGGACGTCGACGTGCTGATTACCGAGATCGGCGGGACCACGGGCGACATCGAGGGCCTCCCGTTCCTCGAGGCCATGCGCCAGTTCGCCCTCGAGATGAAGCCGAAGGACGTGATCTTCATCCACGTGACGCTGGTGCCGTTCCTGGCGGCGGCGGGCGAGCTGAAGACCAAGCCCACCCAGCAGTCGGTCGCGAAGCTCCGCGAGATCGGCATCCAGCCGCACGTGCTCGTGTGCCGGTGCGATCATCCGCTCGGCACGGAGCTCAGGGACAAGCTGAGCATGTTCTGCAACGTGCCCGTCAAGGCGGTCATCGAGTGCCGCGACGTGGACAGCTCGATCTACCAGCTGCCCCTCGCGCTCCAGAAGGAGCGGATGGACGAGCTGGTCCTCGATCTGCTCGGCTATTCGCTTCCTGCGCCGAAGAAGAACATATGGGTGGAGATCGTGCGGCGGCTGCTGCACCCGAAGCACGAGGTCACAATCGGCGTCGTGGGCAAGTACATCGAGCTCCAGGACGCGTACAAGTCGGTCTACGAGTCCATCGCGCACGCGGGCATCGCGAACACGTGCAGGGTCAATGTGCGCAGGATCGACGCCGAGGACCTGGAGAAGCGGGGAGGGACGAGGCTCCTCAGGGGGCTCGACGGGATCCTGGTCCCCGGCGGATTCGGCGACCGCGGCACCGAGGGGAAGATCGCGGCCGCCCGGTTCGCGAGAGAGGAGGGGGTCCCCTACTACGGGCTTTGCCTCGGGCTCCAGATCGCGGTGATCGAGATCGCGCGCAACGTGCTCAAGATCGCCGGGGCCAACAGCACGGAGTTCGATCCGAAGTGCGCCGATCCCGTCATCAACATGATGGAGGAGCAGAAGGCCATCACGGACAAGGGGGCGACGATGCGGCTGGGAAGCTACGACTGCGCGCTCGCGCCCGGAAGCCTGGCCGCCAGGGCATACGGGGCGACCCTGGTCCGCGAGCGCCACCGGCACCGCTACGAGGTCAACAACGCCTACCTCGACCCGCTCAAGAAGGCGATCGTGGTGAGCGGGATCAACCCGATGCGCAATCTGGTGGAAATCATCGAGCTCAAGGGCCACCCTTGGTTCGTGGCGGTCCAGTTCCACCCCGAATTCCAGTCGAAGCCGAACCGGGCCCATCCGCTGTTTGCGGCGTTCATCGCGGCGGCGATCCGGCACAGGCGCACCGGCAGGCGCGCCGGGGCGGGGAAGGGCGGCCGGGCGTGAAGATCTTCGATCCCCGCCGGCTTTTGCTCATCGCGGGCCCCTGCTCCCTCGAGAACGAGGGGGTGTGCCGCGCCGTGGCGGCCCGGCTCGCCGCGCTGCGCAAGGCGCACAGGGAGCTGACGATCGTGTTCAAGGGGTCCTTCGACAAGGCGAACCGGACGTCGGTCGAGGGACCGAGGGGAACGGGGCTCAGGGATGGGCTCGCGCTCCTCGCTCTCGTCCGCAGGGAGTACGGGCTTCCGGTGCTCACGGATGTCCACGAGAGCGCCCAGGCCGGGCCGGTGGCGGAGGTGTGCGACGTCCTGCAGATCCCCGCGTTCCTGTGCAGGCAGACCGACCTGCTTCTCGCTGCTGCGGCGACGGGGCGGACGGTCAACGTGAAGAAGGGCCAGTTCCTTTCGCCCGGGGAGATGGCGCACGTGACGGCCAAGCTGAGGAAGGGCGGGGCCCCGGAGATCTGGCAGACGGAGCGGGGCACGACCTTCGGGTACCAGAACCTTGTCGTCGACATGCGCTCGTTCGCGATCATGCGCCGCAACGGGTGCCCGACGGTGTTTGACGCGACGCACAGCGTGCAGCTCCCTGGGGCGGGGGGGGGCAAGAGCGGCGGCGAGTGCGAATTCGCGCTGCCGCTCGCGAGGGCCGCGCTCGCGGCGGGCGCCGACGGGATCTTCGTCGAGACCCACCCCGACCCGGAGCACGCGCTCAGCGACGGCCCGAACATGATCCCGCTCAGGGACCTTCCGGAGTTCGTGGCGCAGTGCATCGCGGTGTGGAAGGCCATGCGGTCCCGGCGGGGCGGGTGACGGGGCCGTTTTTCCGGAGGCTGCGGGGTTGACCGCCTTGGCCGCGGCTCCCACCATAGGCGGGTCAACAAACCCCCGATGGATACCTTCCTGATCGACGTGCCCATGCCATCCATGGGCGCGACCGTGAACGAGCTGACCGTCGTCACCTTGAAAATCCAGCCCGGCGCCCGGGTGGCCAAGGGCGAGAAGATCGGCGAGCTCGAGAGCGACAAGTCGATCTTCGAGTTCGAGTCGCCGTGCGACGGAACGGTCCGCTCGATCCACGCCCATCCCGGCGAGGTCAGGCCGTCCGGGGCGGTGTTCCTTCAGATCGAGACTTCCGACGAGAGCCTCCGGCACCTGAAGAGCAAGTCGGGCCTCCTGGCCGCGCCGGCCCCCGCCCAGGCCGCCCCGGCGGCCGCGCACATCTGGACGCCGAGGGCGACCAAGCTGGCCCAGGAGGCCGGGCTCGATCCGGCGAAGATCACCGGCATCGAGGCGACCGGACCGGGCGGGCGCGTTTCGGGCGACGACGTCACCCGCTACCTCGAGAAGCGCCTATCATGAGGACCGTGCAGACGCCGGCTGCGGAGACCGTCCGCATCGCGGGGGTGGGCTTCGCCGTCCCGAAGAACGTCCGCGCGAACAGCGAGATCCTGAAGGCGTTCCCGCACCGGACTGAGGAGGAGATCATCCGGCTCACCGGCATCAGGGAGCGCCGGTACGCGGCCGACGACGAGAGCGCGACGTCGCTCGCCGCAGTCGCTGTGGCGCACGCGCTCGCGCAGGCGCAGATCCCGGTGCGCGAAATCGACACGATCATCATGGCAACGATGATCCCCGACCAGCCCGTCCCGTCCATGGCCAGCGCGCTCGCCGCACACCTCGGGATCCCGCGGGCCGCGGCATTTGACCTGAACGCCGCCTGCTCGGGCTGGCTCTACGCCCTCGAGGTCGGGCGCACGCTGATCCTCGGGGGAACGGCCCGCAACGTGATCGTGGTGACGGCCGAGCTCCTGTCGCGGATCACCAATCCCCTGGACCACGAGACCGCGTTCCTCTTTGGCGACGGCGCGGGCGCCGCGATCCTGACCAAGGCCGCGGGCGGCCACCGGCTCCACCGGATGGGGCTGTCGGGCGACGCCGAGCAGTTCGCCTCGATCCAGCGCATGGGCGGTGGCGCCCGCCAGCCCTGGCCGGAGGCGAAGGGCGACATCCCGAACTTCTACATCCAGATGGACGGGGTGTCGGTCTTCAAGCACGCGGTCGTCGGATTCGCGGAGCAGATCGAGGAAACGCTCAAGCGGGAGCGGCTCCGGCCGGAGGACATCGCGTGGGTCGTGCCGCATCAGGCCAACGCGCGGATCCTGAACGCGGTCAGCAAGAAGGTCGGGGTGCCCTACGAGAAGTTCGTGATGACGATCGGGAAGTACGGCAACACCAGCGCGGCAAGCGTCTCTATGGCACTCGGATGGGCGGCGGAAGAGGGGATCTTCGCCGAGGGCGACAGGATCATCTTCTGCAGCGTGGGCGCGGGCCTCACGTTCGCGGGCGGCCTGCTCGTCTGGTGACCCGCGCGGGTCAGCCGGCGAGCTCGTAGCTGAGGACGCTGAGCGCGTACACGGCCGCCGTCTCGCACCGCAGGACGAGCGGACCCAGCGTGATGGGCTCGAATCCGCCTGCCCTTGATCGGCTCATCTCGGCCGGGGTGAAGTCCCCTTCGGGCCCGACGAGCCAGAGGACATTCGTGGGGGCGCGGCCGTTGGAGGCGCGGTACTGGGCCAGCACCGACCTGAGCGACCTTGCGCCGGGCTGCAGGCTCGCGATCAGCTTCAGGTCGTACCCGGTGGCCGCCTCCATGAAGGCCGAGGCGGCCGTCACCGGCCCTATCTCCGGCAGCCAGGGATTGCCGCACTGCTTCGCAGCCTCGAGCGCAACCGTCTGCCATTTCCCTATCTTCCTGTCGGAGCGGTCGGCGTCGAGGCGGACCTGGGTCCGCTCGCTCTCGAGCGGGACGATCACGGACACGCCGATCTCGGTCGCCTTCCTAACGATGGAGTCCATGGCGCCGCCCAGCGGGAGCGCCTGGCCCAGCGTGATCCGGAAGGGCAGCGGCTTGGCCTTTTGCGAGAACCGGACCCTGAGGAGGGCCCCGCGCTTCCCCGCGTCGGCGAGCTCGCAGATCCATTCCGAGCCCTTGCCGTCGAAGGCGACCACCGTGTCGCCGGGCTTCGCCCGGTTCACCGCGACAAGATGATGGGACTCGCCCTCGGAAAGCGCGATCTCCGAGGGATCGGCCACGGGCGGCAGGCAGTACGCGCGGAAATCGGGCATCCGCCAAGAGGAGATTGGAGGGGAGCCCGGTGTCAACGGCGACTGCGGGCCACTGGGGACTTGCCTCCCCGCGTCCCTTCGGGTCGGATTCGGGCTCGATTGCCCGAGTGGCGGAATTGGCAGACGCAGCAGACTCAAAATCTGCCGACCGAAAGGTCGTGGGGGTTCGACCCCCCCCTTGGGCACCACCTTCTCTTCGCTTGTCGGCGGGCTGACGCCGCCGGATTGCGGTGCTACGCCCCCTGTTCAATCGGAAAGTTCAATCTTTAGGGTCACCGCCTGACCGGGATCGAATGCGCTCTTCATTGATTCCGGGATCTCCACGGAGACTCTTCCTCCCCTTCCATAGCTTCCCTCGGGGACATTCCGCCAGCTAAGGGTCTGATCGGCGCCAAGCATCGTGACTCGTGAAGAGGTATCCAGCCAGAGATCGCTTATATCCACGGTCCCCTGCGGCCAGCCTCTATGAATGGCATACAGGTACCTGCCATCTTTGCTCTGGGTGAACCTGAGCCTCTCGCCCTGGCTCGCCACGAGCCAGGGCCTGGTGAAGTAGATCGCCTCGCCGTTCACCTTCAGCCACCTGCCAACATCGTGCAGCCTGGCGCGGATATAGGCCGGCATGGCTCCCTTCCCGTCCAGATTTACAACAAGCAATAGGTTTCCGTTGTCACTTACGATTCTCACGAGCATCTCGATGAGATCCTCGGTTCCGATCACGTTCTTCTCCGTGTCCTGCCAGTTGTACCCAAAAGACTGGCTCACCCCCCTGCATTCTTCCCATTTGTGGAGGATCGACATCCGCTCGGTGTTGCGGGATCCGTACTCGCTCGTGAAGAAGTCGCCAACGTTGAAGCGCATGAACCTGCCTAGCCGGTCATTCGCCGCCACGGCCTTTCGTCCAGCCGCTTGGTTGTAGAAATGGCACACGATCTCTCGGGATCCCGAATCCTCGACATCATCCTCCCACTCGCCGTCAAGCCAAAGTATGTCGGGATCGTACCGGTCGATGAACTCCGTGGCCTGAGGGATGATATAGTCCGCGACGTAATCGCGCACGGGAATCTTTCCGGAGATCTTTCCAGCCAATTCACTCTCATCGAACGGGACGATGCGGTTTGGCTGCCCATCGACCGTTGTCCACGTACGAACCATCTTCCTGCCGTCCCGAATCACGGGATACTCCCATTCCTCCAGGGAGAAATAGAACCCGAACTTCAATCCTCGTCTCTTACAAGATTCGCTCAACGGGCCGATCAGGTCCCTCTTGGGGCCCATTTCCATGACGTTTCTTTTGGTATAGCTGCTGGGCCACAAGCAGAATCCGTCGTGATGCTTGCAGAAGGGCACGACGTAGCGCATCCCGGCTTCCTCGGCCAAGGCTGCGAGGCCCTCAGGGTCAAAGTCTTCAGCCTTGAACAGCGGGATGAAGTCATCGCGCTGAAAGTCATTTCCCCACTTGGCCTTGTGGTACTTCACGACCTCTGGCTCGTGGTACATGTTGAACAAGTACCAATCGGGATACATCGGCCCCGTGTCCTTTTTGGGGGCATAGCCGGCGACGGAGTAGAGGCCGTAGTCGATGAACATCCCGAATTTGACGTCGTGCAGCCACTCAGGCGTGGGATGCGTCCTCAGCGACTTCAGGGTTGGTTTGAAGCGGACCGCATCCTTTGCACCTTGTCCTGAAGCGCGTGGCTTAGTCTCCATCTCGACGCCCTTTGCCAAGGCTGTCAGCGCTCCAAAGAATGTTAGCTTTCCAAAGGTTCTCCGATTCATGTGTCGCTTGCCGTTGGTCTCGGTTCCAGCCCTAGGCCTTTTCGTTGGTATCTTGTTTCCTGAACAACTCAAACGAACTGATTTACCGCGACCCCTAGATCAAGCCGCGGTCCCCCACCGGATCTTAGCGGTTTTCACCCGCGGTCCGGATCGAGCCCTATGGATGCCGCCGGCACCGGGTCGTCGCAGACGGCACCTGACATCGCATCGGAACTCGATTTGATTCACGTCAGTTCAAACTTAAAGAACGCTTGGTGCACCACCTCATTGATAATGACTTGGACTCCCCGACGGGGGATGGTGGTCCCGTTCCCGCGGGTCATATCTCAACACAACGCCAAACGGAAACATCGCCGGATACTTCGTCTACCTCTGAGTCGATGGAGGGGGGCGGAAACAACGATGGTTCTTCCGTGAACTGAAAGACGGCGAGAGGATCCTGTCCGAAAGGAAACAACCTTGCTCGGCGGAGGACGGTCACCGACAGACGGAAGGAGTGTCAGGAAAGATCGTCGGACAAGGGTCGTGAAAGTCGATGGTCGGCTCGACTTGAAGGAATATTGCCCCGACGGGTGTTACACTTGGATGGCAGCCCTCGACAGTGGCTTAAAGCCCCGTCAAACGAGACAACAACCGAATGAATGTTTCACATGGCATCAAACGAGCGGTTTGGGCCCTTCTATGCATTGTGGCATTTCCTGCGCCTTCGCTCCGGGCCGCTTCCAGCAGCGAAATCACCGCAGTGTCTTCAAGGGTGTTCAATGGCTACAGGCGCACGACGCTCGCTGACGGCTCGTTCCGACCTGAAACGTATGGCTTGGCGATCGGAGGATTCCTGAGTCGCAGCCCAGCGGCGCTGGAAGGGCCGGCACCCGCATCCACACGCGATGGCACGATTGACTATATCAGCTTCGCGTCCATAGCGCGGGCGATCGAAGACCCCCTCGCCGTTCAAAAATACGTGCCCACTGGCGAGCCAAAAACGGCCGACCTGCTGATCGTGGTGTTTTGGGGACGGACAATCGGCACCAACGCGTTTGCCGGATCCGGCATGAGTCAGACTACCTGGGGAGTATCCCGCGACAAGATTGATGCTCAGAATGCAAGACTGCTGGGGTTCGACGCCGAGCGAGTCTTTGACCAAGGCTTCGACGATCCTGCCAACATGATGTCGAACATACGCAAGCAAGTGTATTCAGGAACCATCGACGCAATTGAAGACGACCGATATTTCATCATATTACAGGCGTTTGACTTCCAGTCCGCATGGAAACAGCGGAAGATTAATCTTCTTTGGGAGACGCGTTTCAGTCTTTCCCAACGCCATCATGATTTTGGAAAGGATCTGCCAAGGATGGCGCAAGTCGCCTCTCAGTTTTTTGGCCAGGACAGCCACGGATTGATAAACAAGGAGATCCCATCGGGCCAGGTCGACGTTGGTCAGGTGAAGTCACTTGGCGAGGCCGAGGAGCCAAAGAAATGAGGCGCTGGAACGAATCCGCCAGAACCACGAGAAAGAAGCCTGGAAGCACGATAGGGAGATCCCGTTTGCAGGGAGCAATCGATGAGGCACACTATCCGAGCATAATGATGGCTTCACATACGCCGCGAAGGTCGGTTTGGCTCCTGACAGGCTGGAGCATTTTGCTGGCTGGCCAAGTGCCCGCCCGCGCTGCGGATCAAGTCGAGGGGATTACCGCAGTGGCTTCAAAGGTGAGCAACGACTACGTTCGCGCCAAACTTCCTGACGGTTCGTTTCAGCCCGAATTGTATGCATTTGGGAAGGGGGGCAATTGGGGCGGCGAAATAAGTGACGCCACGATCGACAAGCTTCATTTCATGGACGTGGCAAGGGTTATTGCTGAACCGCTGGCATCCCAGAAATATCGCCCGGCAAAAGATCCAAACACGACTAGACTTCTGATAATGATTTACTGGGGGACAACGGCGGTTCCCGGACCGATCTCCGACTCGGTTGCGTACAACAGCTTTGGCACGGCGCAGGCCGATCTCAGCCGTGCCATGAATCCTTTCAATCCCGAACCGGGGGCAATACAGGACGCCGCGATGTCTGAAATGTCGAGTGCGACTGTGTTGCTCAACATGGAAAACAGGCAGCGCGACGTCACCGATTTCAAGAATGCCGCTATGTTGGGTTATGACGCCGAAGGAATCATCGGAACTGATTATGGTCTCGAACTCAGAAGAACCCCACAAAAGGTTCGGAGGGATGACCTGATTTCCGAGATTGAGGAGAACCGTTACTTCGTGGTCCTGATGGCCTATGACTTCCAGCTCTTGTGGAAGGAGAAGAAGCACAAGCTCCTTTGGGAAACGCGCTTCAGCATCAACGAGAGGCACAATCAATTCGACAAGGCCCTGCCGGTGATGGCGCAGTATGCCTCACAATATTTCGGTCAACCAAGCAATGGCCTCTTGAGGACACGTGTCCCTGTGGGACGGGTCGACATCGGCGAGACGAAGTCACTTGGCGAAGTCGAGGAGCCAAAAAAGTGACGCGCTGGAACGAATCCGACTGAGCCATGAGACCGAATCCAAGGAGACCCAGGCCGAGCAGAAAGCCGGAATGGTCTCCCTCCCAGATCGGAAGGGAAGCTGATCGAGTGGATTCAGGCCCTCGGGAATAACCGAGTGAACATCCTCGATGCCAAAGCCAAGGCGGCGCACATGCAGTGACGGCCGGACCTTCGGCGGGAAGAGCCAGTCCTGCGGGACGAGAAGACAAAGGCCCCAGGGTTCTTGGAATGACGCTTGGAAAGTGATCCCTGGGTGGATCAGGCCGTCCACATTCTGATGGCTCATCAACCTGTGGGCTCTCCCTTATAAGGGCCGACGACCGAGTCCGTCACATTGCAATTGAGCCCAGCAAAAGGCACAATGATGGCTCGTTCATGCCGATGAACTCCAAGCCCCCTTCTTGGTCTGCGAAGCCGGTATGGATTTCGTTGGGTTTGGTCGTTCTGATTGGCGCTTATCTTGCGTATGTTAGGGCGGTTGATGATCCTTCGAAGGCCCGTCGAGAGATGGAGTCGGTACGTGCCGACATCTCGCGCTTGAAGCGCGAGAATGCCAGGATGTTGAGGCAGCTAGCCGTCGTCGCCGAAAGGCTCGATCAGCAGGGGAGCGGCTCCCAGGTTGTCGCCGATTCGCCCACTCCAAAAAGGCCGCCCAAGGAAGTGTCCGCCCGTGTCGCGGAGCGGATTTCCAAACTTAAGGAATACCTCTCCGCGCATCCCGAGATGGCCGATCCGGAGATGCGGCTCTTGAAAGACGATGACTGGGCCTTTCCGGTCAGCGAAATACGCGTAGACACGGAGGCGAGCAAAAGGAAGGCGCTGGCGCAGGTGCGAATGCAGGCCCAATCGCGGCTTGGAGAAATGGTCGCTGCAGCAGTCCGGGACTACATCGACGCCAACAATGGGCAGCAGCCGTCCAATGCGGCCCAACTCGGACCCTATCTCGCGGATCCAGCCAACGCGGACCTCCTGCAAGGATTCGGAAGACCAGACTCAACGGCACCTCCAGGATGCCTGTTTCAGAGGGTATCAGCCGTTGATGAGTGGTACGGATCAACCTGCTATGTATCCGACAACGAATTCCACGCCCATGGCACCGGGTCGGGACTGGTGGTGGAACAAGCAATCGCAGCCTTCCAACAAGCCAGCGGCAGCCCGCCGAACGAAGCGTCGCAAATCGTTCCTTACCTTCGAGAGACTGTCAGCCCATCGACCGCAAATGCGGTTTTCGACGGGCTTCGGCCGTCTCCAAACACGCCACCGGTGATCTCCCAAGACGGCGGGATGTACAGCACGAGCGGGAGCGGGAATCCTCCGTGAAGTTTCATGATTCACTCCTTGGCACGACCCTTGAGTTCGTCGCTGCCTGGTCCTGCAAGAATCAAATCCAAGAATATGAACATTGATTCCGGCCGCGGCGCACGGATGGCTCAGCGGGACGTCAAGCCAGTCTCCCCATGAATCCCAAGAAAGCCCTGACTTTGTTCGTTATCTTCATCGCGGCGTGTATCGCGCCCAGCTTCGCCCAGATCTACTGGGGTGATTACAGCCCCTCAGGCGCAACGGGCGGGATTTGGAGCGTGACCTATGCCAGCGGCACCTTTGCAGCCGTAACCGATCAAGGGATCCTACTGACGTCGTCCAACGGGCTCACCTGGAGCAGCCAATCCCTTGACCAAGGAGTATGGCTGGACTCGATCGCCTACGGAAACGGCACGTGGGTGGTTGTCGGGGACAAAGGCACAATCCTCGTATCGGCGGACCTCATTGCGTGGACTACGGTGACGCCCGTAACCGGCAACAAGCTCAACTGCGTCCTTTATAACGGGAACGTGTTCATCGCGGTTGGCGACAATGGCACCATCATCACCTCCCCAGACGCCCGGACCTGGAAGGTTCAATCCGTGCCCGCGGGAGTGACGGCGTCTCTTCACGGCATCGCGTGCTCGCCAACTCTCAATGTCACTCCCTATTCAATTCTGGTAACCGGCGACAATGGCACGCTCCTCGCGGGCTATTACGGCGGGACCAATTTTACGTCGGTCATCAGCGGAACCTCTCAGAACCTTGAGGCTGCGTTTCTTCAATTGAGCCAAAGTTCCCCGGATAATGCCCCAAATCTATATATTACGGTGGTGGTCGGTGGCAATGGAACGATCATCAACGACGGATACGGCGTGGACTGGGTTCTTGGTGGCGCGTGGCAAGACGCCAGCTCAGTGAGCACTTCGGCCACCTTGCGGGGCCTCACGTTCGGGGGTGGGTATTTCGTGGCTGCCGGCGAGCAAGGCACAATTCTCACTTCCGCGGATGGCAAGACCTGGTCCCAACGCTTCTCCGGCGACAGCCCCTCGACGCTCAGCACGGCGACGCTCCTGAGCGCCGCCTATTCCCCGACGCTGCAGCGTTTCGTTGTGACCGGGACGGGCGGCACCGTCCTCGTCTCCAATTCCGCGCCCACCGTGTTCGGAAACGTGTCCACCCGTGGCTACGTCAGCAGCACCCAGACGTTCATCGGCGGCTTCGTGATCGAGGGCACCGCCCCGAGGACGGTCCTAATCCGCGCGGACGGTCCGGTGCTCAGCGCCTATGGCGTCCCAAGCCCGCTGCCTGACCCGGTCCTTACGGTCTACAACAGCAGCGGGGCGGTGATCGCGACGAACTCCGGATGGGCGACCAATTCAAACCCCGCTACCATCTCCACGGCCGCGAATCAGGTGGGCGCGTTTGCGCTGCCAAATTCCAGTCCGGACTCCGCATTGCTGCTGACGCTGCTGCCGGGAGCGTACACCGCGCAGATCACGTCAGCCAAGGGCAACTCAGGTACCGTTCTGTTTGAGGCGTACACCAATTAACCTGTTGCGCATATTCCCGCACATGCTGCAGGAAATTGGACGCGACCAAGGATCTGCCGGCCGAAAGGCCTTGGGGTTCGAATCCCACCTTTGGCAGCAATTCCGGGGGTCTTCTTCAGAAGTCGGCAGGGGGGGGCGTAGTGGTTGAGGATTCACGGCTTTGTCAGTCGCATTTGCTGCGCCGGGCGACGCTGGGACCCGCCGGCCCGGGGACTCGGCTTTTGGCAGGAAGACCGGCGCACGCAGGTAACAGCGCGCGGACATTCACGCGAAACCTGTGCTTATTTGTCCTGTCGGCTTATTGCGCCACTTCCCGGTGAACGCTAAGCTGGGCGCGATCAAGACCACGCCAAGGTGAAATGGGTCAACCAACTACCGGATCCGACGCGCGCCTCAGGCACGCCTCCTGCGGGGCGGAAGTCGCGCCTTCGTCAGCACGGATCATTGCATCGATAGGCCACAGATGAAAACGTCGCGCATTCTGCGTCTCCTCGTGTTCCTCGCATTCGCTCTGTCGCCATGCCTGGCCGAGCCCGTCGATACATCGCTGGCGTCGGAGGCCACGCAGAAGGGCTATGCGGAGAAGGGAAGCAAGAAGGGGCTCGTCATCCTGTCGGTGAATTGGGGCCGCAAGTGGGGATGCGGCGGCTTCCAGAATGCCGCGCTGCGGGAGCTCAGTTTCGATCGGCTTCCGACTTCGAAGCAGAAGGACGACGATATGGGCGACCTTGTCTTGGAGCCGCCCCTGCGCTTATCCAGCAAGCCCGAGAACGCCGACTATGCCTTTCTCGTGGAGCCCGGAGAGTATGCGCTTAGCTTCTGCAGTATCAAGGTGGCGCGATCGGAGTCGGATGTCGGCTACCTCAAGTATGGCAGAAGGCAGCTGATCAGCGACAGCAGCGCCCGGGGTGGCAGCTTCACCGTGGCTGCGGGGGAAGTTGTCTACATCGGCGATTTTTTCCTTAACTGCACGGGTCAGCCGACCCTGTGGCGCTATTACCCGGAAGGCCGGGACAACTTCCGGAGCAAGATGGCGAATGTGAGGAGGAAATATCCCTTCCTGGAGGTGGACAAGGTTCAGTTCAGGTTGTTTCGCACGAAGATTTTTGGAAATCCGTACGAGCTTCCGACGGAGGGAAAGAAGGGGTCCAACTAACCGCCGGATCCGATGACGGCGTCTGTCGCGCCCAGTGCGGGGCTGGATCGTTCTTTTCGCGGTGCGAATTGGTTTCAGAATCGCATCGCGAATTCTCCGTGGCGGATTTAGCGCGGGACCACGGGCGCCGGGTTCAGCAACCCCTGCCCCCGCATCCACTCCTCGAGCAGGAGCGGCCACAGGTCGAGGGCGGCATCGCCCGCGCCGAGACCGACCCCGTGGACGCCGTGTCGGAAGATATGCATTTCCGCCTGCACGCCGGCCTTCTTGAGGGCGCTGTAGAACTCCACGCTCGCCTCGACGGGCACCGTCCCATCGTCGGATGTGATGAATATGAACGCCGGGGGCGTTGCCGAAGTGACATGCAAGGCTGGCGTATAGGGCGCCTCCAGATCCTTGTGCCTCTCCGCCGGCATCTTCATCAGCGTCTGGTAGGAGGGGATGTAACCGGGCCTGGCCGGCTGCATCGCGTTCAGCCAGGGGTAGCCGAGAACAAGGAAGTCGGGGCGGCTGCTCAGACGCTCAACCGGGTCCGCGGAATCGGGCTGCCCTGCTGTGAAGGCCGTCGCCGCCATCGCGCTCAGGTGGCCCCCGGCTGAGAAGCCCGCCATCCCGATCCGGTCGGGCGCGATCTGATAGCGTCCCGCCAGGAAACGCACCAGGCGCACAGCGCGCAAGGCATCGGTGAGCGGCACCGGGTAAAGGTATCTTTCTCCCAGGCGGTATTTCAGGACAAACGCCGTCACGCCGCGCGCCGCGAACCAGTCCGCCACCTGCCTGCCCTCCAGGTTGCTTGCCAGGCCCAGGTACCCGCCGCCCGGTGCAACCATGACGGCAGTCCCATTGCCCTTGCCGTGCTGCGGCGGGAATGCGGTAAGCGTCGGGATGTCGGCAGCGGAAGCTCCGAGAGCTCCCGGGGCCGGCCCATCCCATAGGCGAATCGTGCTCACCTCCAGGGCGGGGTCCAGCGCAGGGGCGCCCGCAATCTGGCCTGGGATTGCATCGTTTCGCTGGGCGGCGGCCTGCGCATCGACGCCCGCAGCCTCCGCATTCAAGGGGAAAGTCAGGAGCGCGACGCTCGCGAAAAGGCCGATTCGGGCATTGAGCATTGTTTGGATCATGGTCTTCGGGGTGTCAGATTCACACCGATCCGCCGGCTTTCCGCGGCTGCTTGTTCGGGGATTCTGAAACTGGGGCTTCGTTCGCCGGTTGTCCATGCCATGCTGCCGCCGCACGATCTGCACCGGGGCCAACTGCAACTATGCTTGGAGTTGCCCGGGGGGGAAGAGCTGCGGAAAGTAGGTGCCGAGGACCTTTGCCGGCAGGGCGATCCGAACCGGCGATTTTGGCGTCTTGGACCTGAGCAGCCCGGCACCGATAGCCGCGGTCAGGGCCACGCGGCCGGTGCGCTCGCCCGCGCCGGCAATCCGGCCCGCCTCGCCTCGGGGGAACTCACCGCGGTAGAGCGCCTCGCGCAGAAGGAGGAACACCCGCCTGCCGGCCTCGCCCATGCCGGCCTCCATCCGGACGTACCGCTCTATCCGGTCGGCCAGGCTGTCCAGCTCGAGGAGCTTCTCCATGAAGGCGATCTGGTCGAGCATGACGCGGAGCATGAACTCGCAGAACTCCCTCAGCGCCCGTTCGCTGAGGTGGCCGTGCCCGTCGTCTTCAGAGGACGAACTCCGCTCCCGGTCGGCGGCGGCCAGCCGCTCGTAGTACTCCTCGCGCCTGGAGGCCAGCCCGCGGGAGAGGGACCAGAGGCCGCCGGAGTCGACGCCGGCGCGGCGGATCAGGGCGTCGGAGAACAGCCTGACGACGCGGCCGTTCCCGTCTCGAAACGGGTGGATCCAGGCGAGCCGGTGGTGGCTCGCCGCCACCGCGACGATGCTGGCCGCGCGGGATATCCCGGGCGACTCGTATCGCTGGCGAAAATGCCGGAGGAGGGCCGGCACCAGGCCGTGAGGTGGCCCGATGTGGGCGCCCACCTTGACGTCGGTGGTTCGCAGCACTCCGGGCTCGAGGGGAACCTTCACGCCGGTCCATGTCGTGGCGACGCGCAGCGACGCGGGTAGCTCGGAATAGAATCGGCGGTGCAGTTCGCAGAGAAAGTCGGGTGCGAAGGGCGATCCGTCGTGGCCGGCGGCCCAGCGCTGGCACGCGAGGTGGGCGAGCGCAAGCTGCTGCAGGTCGCTCTTCTCCGGCTCCGAGGAAAAATCCTGGCGCAGCGCGGCCTCGATGTCGGGCACCCGGGTATGCTGGCCCTCGATCAAGTTGGAATAGTAGCAATGCATCCAGCGCGTGACCTCGACCAGGTCCTGCCGCAGCGGATCCCGCACCTTGCCCTCGAGGCGGCCCGCGTGCTCGATCACCGCGCAGGCGAGGTCCTCCAGGGCGGATTCCTTCTGCTCGGGAAAGGCGGGCTCGAGAGTTGTTTCGGTCAAAACCATGTTGCCGGTGTTATTGCCGATCTTTTAGTCACATTTGTTATTAAATGTCAATGTTTTAAGTTTGTTTATTCAAATCAAGCATTGTCATTATTGCCGATCTTTTTGCCGTTTGGAAAGTATTGCAATATTATGTATATCATTGATTTAGCACTGTAGTCATGCCGGCAATCTAGCGAGCCTGGGATCGGGGCCTGGGGGATCCGCGCGAGCCCGCCGGCGGCACCCGCGGTGAAAGGATAGGGGAAGGGGACAGAGATACCTCCCCACCCGCCGTCAGGGCTGGGGGAGGTCGAAGCGGACGAGCACGTCCCTGCTGACGGCGGTGCCTTCCCGGTTGTGGACAATCGCAACGTAATGTCCCGCTGCGCCGACCGAGATGTTCTTCAGGATGAGGGCGGGCTGGGTGGCGCCCGGGATCTCGCTTCCGTCGTGCACCCACCGGAATTCCATCGGGCCCGTGCCGGCGGCCGAGACGGCCAGCGTCAGGTCCCTGCCTGCCGCGGCGCTTTCCACCGGACCCGGCTCGCGGGTCAGGATGGGCACGGTGGCGCCCCTGATTCCGAACGACAGGGAGGTGGGCGCCACCCGCAGCCGATCGATCTCGGCCGATGCCCGGTGGCCGCGCAGGTCGTCCACCGTCGCGATGAATGTCAGCTTCTCGCCCGGAGCGAGGTCGGCCGGAGGCCGCCAGAAGACGCGGTAGGGCGGGGTGTCGTCCGTGCCGAGAAGTTCGTACTGTCCCGGGCGCGACGCCCGCCCCATCACAAAGGTCACCTCCGCAAACCCGTCGCCCCCGGCCACGTCGGCGCGGATTTCCTGGCGTTCGGGAAACACGTGGCCGTCCACGCTCCGCGCGGTGAAGGTGAGGGTCGACCCGCCCGCCGGCGAGGCGAATCCGACCGAGGGTGCGGAGACCGGGGCGGGCAGGGGAGCCTGCGCCTGCCAGATTATGCACTCCAGCGGAGCAAGGGACACGGCCACATTCCCGCGGTCGCCGACGCCCAGCGATGCGCCGCCGGCCAGGCCGGGATTGCGGGAGTCGAAAAGGCCCCGGAAAACGGCGCCGGCCGGCTGGCTCGTGGCCAGAATGGCGCCGACGGTCTCGGTCCGGGAGTTGTTCAGGGCGACGAGATACTCCACGCGCTCGCTGCGCTCGATGCGCGAGAAGGCGAACAGGTGGGGCTGGCCGCCGTGGCGGAGCAGCATGGCGCCGCGCGCCAGCCCCGGGTGTGACGTGCGCAGGGAGGCAAGCGTGCGAATGGCCCTGTAGAAGGGGTGGCCGGTGTCGAACTTGTCGTCGCCCCCCCTGCGCGTCGTCCCGAGGAGCGCTAGGTCCCGGAATTTCGGCGCCAGCGAGGGGAACATGTCCTCGCGCGCACCCGTGTCGTTGCCGATGCCGACCATGCCCTGCTCGTCGCCGTAGTAGACGACCGGCTGGCCCCGGACCGTCAGCAGGAGCTCGTGGCCCAGGAGGACCAGGTCGCCCAGCTGCGCCGCGTCCGCGCCCGGGTTGTCCTGCTTGAGGAAAAAGGCGAACCGCCCGGCGTCATGGTTGCTGATGCACGTCGTGACGCTCTGCGCGTTGCTGTCATGGTCCGTATACCAGTCGTCCCTGTCAAAGAGGCCCTCGAGTTCCGCTGCATCACCGCCCCGTGAGACGAAGTCGCGCGCATCCTCGAAAAACCCGAAGTCAATGGTGGCGTCGAGGGTGCCGGTGGTCGAAAACTCGCTCATGATGGCCGCGTTATTGCTCATCACCTCGCCGAACTGCAGGAAGTCCGGCCGGCCCAGCTCGCGGGCCTTCTCGCGGATCGCCGGGGCGAACGCCTGCCAGAACTCCATGTTCACGTGCTTGACCGTGTCGATCCGGTAGCCGTCGATGCCGTAGCCCTCGATCCAGCGGCTGAAGACCGCGATAAAGCCGCGGACCACCGCCGGGTTCTCGGTGAACACGTCGTCCAGCCCGGCAAAGTCGCCGTGTTGCGAGCTCTCGCCCTGAAAGGTGCTTTTGCCGCGGTTGTGATACATGGTCACGTCATTGAGCCATTCGGGCCCCTTGGAGTGGGCCTCCCCGGGTGGCACGAACGGCACGTGGGCAAAGCTCCGCTCGGCGGAGAGCTTCGGGAAGTCGGAGGCGGGGTTCAACCCGTTGTAGGAGACCGCGTGGGGGTCGAAGGGCCTGCCGGAGGCATCGCGGTAGGGCGCCTCCGCCATGGTGCGGTAGGTCGTCCCGTCCCTGTACTGGATGACATCCGCAGTGTGGTTGACAACGATGTCGAGGTACACCCGCAGGCCGCGGGCATGGGCCTGCGCCACGAATTCCCGGAATTCCGCGTCCGTGCCGAGATGCGGGTCGATCTGCGTGAAGTCGAGTATCCAGTATCCGTGGTAGCCGGCGGTGCCGTCCTGCACGGGCTTGTTCTTGAACGGCGGCGTGATCCAGATTGCCGTGGCCCCCAGCCGCTTGATGTAGTCGAGCTTCGCCGTGAGGCCGATGAAGTCGCCCCCGTGGTAATGGTGGATGCTGGTCGGGTCAAAGCCGCTCGCGTCCGGCCCTCCGGCGATGCCGCCCGCGTCGTTGGCCGTCGATCCGTTTGCGAATCGATCCGTCAGCACGAAATAGAACACATGACCGGCGCCCGGATGCGTGAAGCGCGGCACACTGACCTGGGGCGCCGGTTGGTCGCCGGCCCCCAATGCGCCTCCGGCAAGCACTAGGACGGCGAGCAGAAGAAGGGGGAGGGAACGTATTGCCCGGACGGGGGACCGAGGCGAAGGAAAGCCTGTCGACGAAGGTGCCTCGAGGGTGGAGGGCATTGACTTGGGAGGATAGGTCTCCATTTGGCGGAGTCAAAAAATGGTGTCCGGATAATACATAGGGTGGGCAGACAAAACCGCGGGATAGCGGGGCCGCAATCGGCGGCGACCCTTGGGCGATTAGCCCCACGGCATCCGCGAAGGCCTCTGACCCAGGCATGATTTTCAGGAGGTGCCCCGGGGGTCATTCAGTCGGCAGATTTCATGTGGGAATGGCCTTTAAGACCAGAGCTTTGCGGTGCCGGAAAAGGTTAGTTCCCATGGACAAAACGGACGGGCGGCGTCCCCCCGGTGCCCCTGAATCACGGTTTTTTCCTAATCATATCGGTTTTTTGAAGGCATTGGGTGTGGCGGAGGGCGGTTCGCGGTGAATCCTTTTGCTACCGGAGCCATGCATACGCTGGCTCAACACCCCAACATTAGCCCTGACCAGTGCCTGAAGCAGACCGCGGTGCACATGCATCACGAATTCCCGCAACACCCTAACAATGCACACTGAAAGATCGAACCCAAACACACGCGCGAGCCTTATCATGCTCGCTGTTGTCGGCCTGTTCTCCATGGCCCCCGCATCTGCGTTTGCACAAGCAGCAAACACGTCTGCGGCCACGACGGACCAGACCCAAGCCACCAACGCCCAGCCGGCCGTCACCACCAGGGCCGCGAACACCACGAGCGAGGCGCCGATCGTCTTGAACGAATTCACGGTCAACGGATCCTTCGCGGGCAGCCTTGAGATGGCGGCCCAGCTGAAGCAGTCCTCAGACGCCATCGTCGAGGTCATCGCGCCCGAGGACATCGGCAAGCTGCCAGACGTCAGCATCGCTGACGACCTCGTGCGCCTGACGGGCCTCACCAGCGAACGCGTCAACGGCCGCAACCAGGAGATCACCATCCGCGGCCTGGATCCGGACTTCAATGTCGGCACGCTCGACGGAGTCGAGCAGGCCACGACGGGCAACAACCGGGACGTCCAATACGACCAATATCCCTCCGCGCTCGTTGGCGGCGTGACGGTCTACAAGACCGGCCAGGCCGACCTCGTGGGCGGCATCGGCGGCACGATCGACCTGCAGACCGTGTCTCCCCTCAGCTTCGACCACAGGGTGTTCGCCCTCGATGCGTACTACAACTGGACGCATCTCGGGCAGCTAACACCCGGCCAGAAGGTGACCGGTTATAGCTACTCCGCCTCCTACATCGACCAGTTTCTCAATGGGACGGAGGGAATCTACGTGGGCGTCGCGCACCGGGAGAATCCCTATGAGGGCCAGCAGTTCCAGTCCTGGGGCGACGCGACCGGCCCCAACAGCAACCTCATCATGGGCGGCATGAAGATCTACGACCAGAACGATCTCCTCAAGAGCAACTCCGCCGTCGCCGTGATCGAGAGCAAGCCAAGCGACTCCATCCACAGCAAGATCGACCTGTTCCTCTCGTGCACCAACGAAAACCAGCTGCTGCGGGGGATGGAGGTCCCGATGGCGGAATGGGGCCCCGCGATTCTCCAGCCGGGCTACACGGTCACCAACGGACTGATCAGCAATTACACGATCACCCATGTGAATCCCGTTGTCCGAAGCATGGACACGGGATGGCTCTCCCATTTGGCCTCCGGGATATGGAACCTGGATCTGGCTGAAAAGTCTGACTGGCCGGTGCACTTCCAGATGGGCTGGTCCTCGGCGAAGCAAAGCAACGAGGTCCTGGAAACCTACGCGGGCCTTTATTTCGCCAATTCGGAGGCCTCGAATCTAGGGGCCACATTTAACGTGAGCAATCCTGCCGGCCCGAACCCCCCGACGGTCGTCTCAAGCACGACCTTCTCGGACCCCAGCGTCATCTTTCTTACTGACCCGGATGGCTACGGCACGGGCGTGTTCCCCGTCTCCGGCATGGAAGGCTACCTCAAGTACTTCAAGGAGGACGACGTCGCGGATTCGTTCAGGCTGACCACGACGCACCAACTGGACGGCTCCGTCTTCAAGGACGTCATTCTGGGCCTCAGCTACAACGAGCGCTTCAAGCAGTATGGCCAGAATCCCAGCGGCTACCTAATCAATTCCAACGGCCAGCCCACCGATCCCCTTCCCGCCACCGAGGGGACCACGAACCTGTCCTTCATCGGCAACCTGCATCCGGTGGCCTTTGACCCGAACTTCGCCTACGACAGCGGGCTTATCAACTTCGTGCCGAACCCCAACCCGGGCAATTTTTGGGGCGACAACTACAAGGTCTGGGAGACCGTCGCCCGCCCCTTCATCAAGTTTGACATGAAGGGCGACGCATGGGGGATGCCCTTCGAAGGCAACGTCGGCATGATGGTCAGCTACGCCGACCAGAGCTCCTTTGGATATTCGGGTAACGGCAGCAACGTCGTTTTCCCTGTCACCGGCGGCGCGAGCTACTTTGATTTCCTGCCCAGCCTGAACCTGATATTCAAGCCCACCCCAAAGGACTTGATCCGGTTCTCGATAGGCCGCCAGGAAATGCGGCCGACGATGTACCAGATGAGGGCATCGCGCAGTTTCGGCTACAACGCAACCGACGCCCTATCGACCACCAACAGCCCGTGGAGCGCCACGAGCGGAAACCCGTCCATTCGCCCGTGGCAGGCCGACTCTGTCGACCTCTCGCTCGAGCACTACTTCGCGCACGGCGGCGGCTACGTCTCGCTGGCGCTCTTCGAGAAGCAGCTCGAGACCTACATCTACCAGCAGCAGACGGTGGAAAGCTTCGTGGGGTACCCCTACACAGGAGCCACCCCCCCCATTATTAACTATGGCCTGGGTTCGCAGTATGTGAACGGCAACGGCGGCAACATGAGCGGCGTCGAGGCCAACGTGCAGCTGGGCAGCGAGGTGTTCACCGGGGGAACCATCCAGGGCTTCGGCATCCAGCTGAACGGCGCCGTCATCGACAGCAGCATCAAGCCCTGGGGCCCGAACAACGCCAGCGCGCCGCTCCCCGACCTGTCGAAGAAGACCGCGAACATCACCCTCTACTACGAGCGTTACGGCTTCTCGGCCCGCGTCCAGGAGCACTACCAGGGGGCAACGAGGGAGTACATCGTGCAGTTCGGCGCGCCGACGTTCGCGAGCCTGGGGACGCCCGGCGACGGCTACTCGATAGAGATCCCGTACCATGAGATCGACGCCCAGCTCCAGTACGGGTTTAAGAGCGGTCCGTTCAAGGGCCTGACGCTGTACATTGAGGGCAGGAACCTGAACAACGCCCCCCTCATCACGTACACGAACAACGATCCGCGCCAGCTGGCGAACTGGCAGAAGTACGGCGCGTCCTACAGGTCGGGCGTGTCCTACAAGTTCTGATGGATTCCCGCTAAGGCCTGCTCATCAGAAGGCCAAACCGAGCGGCCACCGGATTGACTCTGGTGGCCGCTTGTTCTTCCGGAGGGCAGACTTTGCCGCATTGTCTTAACCCCAGCCCGACTGGTGCGCGCCTGCGTCTCCATCCCCTGCGGCCCCGCCTCTCTCCCTGAAGGCGGGGGGCGGGCGAACGGCGCGCGGCCCCTCTGACACGTCCACCGGCTCCACGCCAATGGGATCCGATTCATCCGCCACCTGGCTCGACACCCGCAGCACCGGCGTGCTGGCCCACATCTCGTCGCTGCCCGGCAGCTACGGCATCGGCAATCTCGGGCCAGGCGCGCGCAGCCTCGTGGATTTCCTCGGCCGGGCCGGTGTCCGCTACTGGCAGATCTGCCCCATCGGCCCCACCGGCTACGGCGACTCGCCCTACCAGACGTTCTCCGGCCGCGCCGGCAACCCGTATTTCATCGACCTCGGCGAGCTCGTGGGCGCCGGCCTTCTCACAACGGACGAGGTGGCGCCCCTGCGCCTCCTGCCCGCCGCGCGGGTCGACTACGGCCGGCTGTATGACCAGTTCTGGCGCGTGCTGGCGCGCGCCCATGACCGTTTCGCCGCCTCGGGCGGCGACGAGCTGGAGGGCTTCGGATCGCTGGCGGCGTTCCGCCGGCGGCACTCCGCCTGGCTCGGGCCATTCGCAGACTTCATGGCGCTCAAGGCGCACTTCGGCGGCCGGCCCTGGACGGACTGGCCGGAGGGATTCCGCGGCTGGAACCCGACGCTGCACGCGACCCTGCCTGAGACCGTGCTGCGCGACGCCGACCGCCACACCTTCTACCAGCATCTCTTCTTCGGCCAATGGGAGCGGTTGCGGCACTACGCCTCGGCTCAGGGGGTAGGCATCATAGGCGACGTGCCGATCTTCGTCGCGCTCGATAGCGCGGACACGTGGCAGAACCGCGCGGTCTTCCGACTTGACCCGCGCGGGCAGCCGCTGGCGGTCGCCGGCGTGCCTCCGGATTATTTCTCCGCGACCGGCCAGCTTTGGGGGAACCCGCTCTATGACTGGGATTATCTGGCCCGCACCCGCTACGGCTGGTGGATCGACCGGCTGCGCGCGGCGTTCGAGCTTTACGACATCATCCGGCTGGACCACTTCCGCGGATTTGAAACGTACTGGGAGGTCCCCGCGGGCGCCGCCGATGCGCGGGGCGGCCAGTGGCGAAAGGGGCCGGGCCTGCCGTTCTTACGCGTGGTGCGGGAGGCCCTGCCGGACGCGCGGATCATCGCCGAGGACCTCGGCTACATCGGACCGGGCGTCGTGGCGCTGCGCAACGCCGCCGGCCTGCCGGGGATGAAGATCCTGCAGTTCGCCTACGGGCATGACACCGGCAACGTCAACCTGCCGCACTTCTTCGGGCCCGAAAGCGTCGTCTACACGGGGACCCATGACAACACCACCACCCGCGGCTGGCTGGAGAGCCTGCCGAGGGAAGAGGCCGGAAGGGTCTCCGACTATTTCGGGCTCGACGGCTCCCGCTCGGCGTGGCCGTTGATCCGCGCCGCTCTCGCCACGGTCTCGCGGCTATCCGTTGTGCCCATGCAGGACCTGCTCGATCTGCCGGCGGAAGCCACCCTCAACCAGCCGGGCATCGCGGAGGGCAACTGGCAGTGGCGCTACACCGACGGCCAGCTGGCCCTGCTCGAAGAGGGCAGGCTCGGGACGCTGCGCCACTGGATCGAGCTTTACGATCGCGCCGGAAATCGGGTGCCGCGCGAATGCAGCGAAACCCCGGCGTCCATCGCCGCCCACCGATGAGCACATCGCGCGCCCCGCTGACCCTTCCCGCCATCTGGAACATGAGCTTCGGCTTTCTGGGGATCCAGTTCGGCTGGGGCCTGCAGATGGCCAACATGAGCGCCATCTACCAGTACCTCGGGGCCAGCGAGAGCGACATCCCCATCCTCTGGCTCGCCGCGCCGGTCACGGGCCTGATCGTGCAGCCGATAATCGGCTACTACAGCGACCGCACCTGGACCCGGCTGGGCCGCCGCAGGCCGTACTTCCTGGGCGGGGCGGTCCTCGCCAGCTGCGCGCTCGTGGCCATGCCCAACTCGTCCTCGCTTTGGATGGCGGCCGGCCTTCTCTGGGTGCTCGACGCCTCGGTCAACATCAGCATGGAGCCGTTCCGCGCGTTCGTTGGCGACCTGCTGCCGTCTGAGCAGCGCCAGCTCGGCTTCTCCATGCAGAGCTTCATGATCGGCCTTGGCGCGGTGCTCTCCTCGGCGCTGCCCTGGCTGATCACGCATTTCGGCGTGGCGATCGGCGCCGCGGGCACGGGAGCCATCCCGCAGTCGGTGCACCTTTCCTTCTACGTCGGCGCGGCCGTGTTCCTCAGTTGCGTGGTCTACACCATCGTGACGACCGGCGAACATCCGCCGGACCCGTCGACGGCGGCGCCGGCGCACCCGGGGCGATCGACCGCCTCCGAGATCCTTCACGAGATACTCGAGATGCCGCACGTCATGCGCCGGCTGGCCTTCGTGCAGTTCTTCACGTGGTTCGGCCTGTTCTGCATGTGGATCTATTTTGCCCCGGCTGTGGCGCACAGCATCTATGGCGGCGTGCCGGGCTCTGCGGCCTACCAGCGCGGCGTGGAATGGAGCGGCGTGTGCTTCGCGACCTACAATGGCACCGCCTTCGCGGTCGCGTTCGGCCTCGTGGCGCTGGCGCGGCGCGGCATTCCGACGCGGACGCTCTACCGCTTCGGGCTGGTCTGCGCGGGCGCCGGCCTGCTGGCCGTCGGCCTCTGGCGGCAGCCGGAATACCTGCTGATCTCCATGGTGTGCGTGGGCATCGGGTGGGCGACCATCCTTGCGATGCCCTATGCGTTGCTGGCCGATTCGATACCGGCCGCGCGCATGGGCTTCTACATGGGCGTCTTCAATTTCTTCATCGTCCTGCCGCAGATCCTAGCGGCCTCCGTTCTGGGCCCGATTGTCCAGCATTTCCTTGGCGGGCGCGCCCTGTCTGCCGTGATGGTGGGCGGCGTGTCCTTTTTCGTCGCGGCGGCCGCCTTGTCGTGGGTGCCCCGCAGCCCCGCCCCGCCGAATTCAGGAGATGGGCGCAGCCTCGCCTAGCTTCACAGCGGGCTTCCGGCCGCCGGTCTCCCGCTTGGGCTGGCCATGGGTGAAATCCATACGGTCGAAGTAGACAGTCTTGGGCTGCGACTCGGCCTTTCCGCGGTCGGCGTGCATCAGCGCCCGGTACTCGTGGGGCGTGACCCCCTTGTGCTGCTTGAAGACGCGCGTGAAGTAGGTCGGGTCGGCAAAGCCCCCGGCGTAGGCGATCTCCGAGATGTTGAGCGGCGTCGTTTCGAGCGCGAGGACGGCGCCCTCGATCCGGATGCGCTGGATATAGTGGGTGAGGCGCTCCTTGGTCTCGACATGGAACAGGTGGGAGAGGTAGTCGGCCGAGCAGCCGAGGAGCTGCGCGATGTGCTGGACGCTTAGCTCCGGATCCGCGAACCGTTCGCGCACGAGGCATTTCGCCTGGAAAACCTTGCCGATGTCGCTGTTCAGCTCGCTGGTGCCCGTCTCGACCACGTTGCGGAAGAGCCCGAGAAGGGCGATGAGCAGCCCCTTGAGCACCGACTCCCGTGCGGGCGCCTGCGTGTGGAAGGTCTGGGTAAGGCTGTTGGCCAGGGTCAGGAAGACATCGAGGTTGGGGGCGTCGAAGAACTCGATGACCTCGATGTCCGGGTGGTGCGGCCGGGCCTCGTAGGCGAAATGCAGGCTGACGGTGTTGTTGTAGAAGCCGGCGACAAGGTTGCGGAACGGCCGATTCTCCTCGGCGTGGACGATCTCGCCGTGGGGCACGCCGGCCGGTATGACGCAGAGCTCGTCCGGGGTGAGGCTGAAGGCGTCCCGGGTGAACTGGAAATCCGTCCGGCCCTGCAGCTGGAGGAAAAGCTCCGGCCGGTAGTGGTAGTGCATTCCGCGGAGTTTCTGCACCCGCTTGACCTCATGCGGAACCCGCAGTCGCAGCAGGCCCCGTTCCGCGAGCTTAATCGCGCGATCAAAAATCTCCCGCATCTCGGCGCGGTTGTGATCGCTCAGGCGCTTGGCGGCAAAGAGTCCCGGAAGGTCTCCTTTGCCATTCATGGTGGGGATTCGGTTTCGGACGGGGTTGGGGGTCTCTAAAGGCCGGTAGCTTCCTTCCATCGCGACGAAACACAAATTAAAATTCGGCCGGGCGGGTTCACCCGGGGGGAAGGATCGCCTAGGCGCTCCGAAGGCAGTTCCCCGCAAGTCGCTTCCCGAAGATGGCTCAGGTTAACGACATGCGATGTCAGCCGTTTGGCCGGCTGGGCAGGCTGGCCGCGGTGCGCCGATATCCGGAGCCGGCCCCTCTTCCCATGCGTGTCTTTTTGCAAGGGCAAGACGCCGCGAAAGATTTGAGCCTCAGAGGATCCATCTGTCAGGTTTCCCGCACGAAACCGCCCTGTCTCATTTCCCTTCTGTGCCTATGGCTCTCGCCGCTGGCCGCCGGCGGGCCGCCCGCGCACGTTTGGGAAAAACAAGAGCTCACGTTCACCGCCCAGGGCACCTACGGGAACCCCTACGCAGACGTTGTCGCCTGGGTGGACCTGAGCGGCCCTGGGTTCAGGAAGCGCGTCTACGGCTTCTGGGACGGAGGCCGGACGTTCCGCGTGCGCCTGCTGGCCACGGCGGCGGGAACCTGGACGTGGGCGAGCGGCTCCTCTCCGGACGATCCGGGCATTTCCGGAAGGTCCGGATCCTTTGCCGCTGTCGCGTGGACCCGGTCGGAGCTGGACGAGAACCCGCTGCGCCGCGGGATGGTCCGGCCGACGGCCAACGGCCACGCGCTGGAATTCCCGGACGGCACGCCCTTCCTGGCCATCGGCGACACGTGGTACGCCGTGCCCTCGAACCGCTTCAGGTGGTATGACGACGACAGGGAGCGGCCCCTGGGCCCGGACGCGGGCTTCAAGGACTACGTGCGTTTTAGAAGGGCGCAGGGCTACAACTGGGTCAGCATCATCGCTGCCTTCCCCAACTGGAAGACCGACGGCAAGCCCTGGCACCTGGTGATGGATGACGCCGAGAGGACCACCGTGCGCTCGGCCTGGCTCGAGTTCGGCACGGGCAGCGCCAAGAACATGGACAACGAGGGGGGGCGGCCCTTCTTCTTCCCGGGAAGGGTGCCGGGCTTTGCGGACGACTTCCCGGACATGGACCGGGTCAATCCCGAGTACTTCAGGTACCTCGACCGCAAGATCGACTACCTCAACGCCAACGGATTCGTTCCGTTCATTGAGGCGTCCCGGCGCGATTCGGGCCTCTGCTGGCACAAATACTATGCCTGGCCGGACTCGTACGCGCGCTTCATCGAGTACATATGGTCGCGCTATCAGGCCAACATCGCGGTGCTCAGCCCGGTGCACCTCGACATCATTGACGAGACGGTGAGCCCCGGCGACTACTCCGACGCCATCAGGGCCGTTAAGGAGAGATACGGGCCGCCTCCCTTCGGGACGCTCCTCTCCGCCAATGCGAACCCGTCCACGCTCGAGAACTGGGGCGAGCCGTCCTGGGTGACGCTGCAGCAGATCGGAAACATGCGCGAGCATGACAACTACTGGTACCTCACGGAGATCTACGGCCTCGACCCCCCTGTTCCCGCGCTCAACGGCGAGCCCTACTATGCCGGCTACCGGGATGCGCGGGGGCCCGGCTCCGCCAACTACACGCGCGGCGCGGCCGGCGGCACGGAGCGCGACAACGCGTTCTGCCGGTCCGGCCTCTACGGCAGCTTCCTCTCCGGCGGATTCGCGGGGCACGTCTACGGCGCCGAGGGCATCTGGGGCGCCGACATCGAGCCGGCGGCGCCGACGAAGATGTGGGATGCGTTCAGGTGGGCCTCCGGCGCGCAGATGCAGTTCCTGCGGACCTTCGCGTTCTCGATAGGGAAGCGCTACCCGGAGCTTGTTCCTCTGCCCGACCTCGTTTCGCCCAACAAGTCCCATGACACGCTCGGCTACGAAGGCTGGGCCTACTGTGCGCGCACGCCGGACCGGGACATCTTCCTCGCCTACTTTGAGAAGGGCTGCCCCAGGTCGCGGGTGCGCGGCGCGCGCCTCAACACCTCCTATCGCGCGCAGTGGTTCAACGTGCGCGACGGCACGTGGCTCGACGTCGGGGGCGGCCGCGTCCGCTCCAGCAAGATCGGCGTCATCGAGCTTCCCGATTTCCCGAGCGGCGACGACTGGGGTCTGCGCCTCTGCTGCAAAGGCTAAGGATCCGGCGCGATGGCCGAGAATGCCCGCAAGGGCCCGCAAACAACGCGCATTATTCGACAAGGGATGCGCATTGAAGGGGCTTGGAGCATCATTCTGGGGCCGCAGAATCAGGCCATGCGGCAATGCACCCCTGTCAGCCTGCTGTCGTAAGCCCCTCGATCCTTTGGAGTTGCACCAACGGAACTTTGATTCAGCATTTGCCACCCCAGCCTGACATCATGCCCGGCCGCCGCCCCGAACCCCTCAATTTGCAGCGGATGCGCACCACGTGAAACTTCCGTCCCAGAGCCCATCGGTGCTTCAGCGCCTCTCGCCGCCGGCGAGAATCGCCGCGATCTACTGCGGGGCCGCAACCGCCTGGATCATCGTGACGGATCTGCTCATGGCCTGGTGGTTTCGCGTGCCGATGGCCACGATTGCCGTGGAAATGGCGAAGAGCCTGGCGTTCGTCGTGATCGTGGGAGTCCTGGCGACCAAGACCATCCGTAAGTACGCGATGCGGGAGGCGGAGGCGAAGACCAAGAGCCTCCTCGACGAGCACAGCGTCTTTGCCGCCGGGGAGCGGGTCCATCTCCTGGACGCCGCGCTGCAGGCCGCGCCAACCTCCATCGTGATCACCGACAGCCGCGGGCACATCGAGTGGGTGAACCCCGCGTTCGAGAAGATCTCCGGATATTCGAGCAGCGAAGTGATCGGCAAGACCCCGAGGGTGCTCAAATCCGGCAAGCACCCGCAGGCGTTCTACGATGGGCTCTGGCGGACCATTACGGCCGGCAACAACTGGCAGGGGGAGATCTGCAATCGCGCCAAGGACGGCCGGATCTTCCGCGAGGCGATGACCGTCGCCCCCATCCGGGATTCGGAGGGCGTTATCCGGCACTATGTCGCGATCAAGGAGGACATCACCGAAAGCAAGGAGCTCGAGGGCAGGCTCATGCGCGCGCAGCGCCTTGAGAGCATCGGGCTGCTCGCAAGCGGCGTCGCCCATGACCTGAACAACGTGTTGGCGCCGATTCTCATGAGCATCGAGTGGCTGAAGAGCAGGTACCCGACGCCCGAATCCCACCAGATTCTCGACATCATGGAGTCCTCCGCGCAGAGGGGGGCTGGGGTCGTCCGCCAGGTCCTGACCTTTGCGCATGGAATCGAGGGCGAGCGCGTCGAGATTGTCCCGAGGCACCTCATCCGGGAGCTGCAGCAGATGATCACCGGGACGTTTCCGCCCGGGATAGAGATCGACGTGCATTTCGCGCCCGACCTCAAGTCCGTGATCGGCGACCCCACGCAGCTGCACCAGGTGCTGCTCAACCTCGCGGTGAATGCGAGGGACGCCATGCCCAACGGGGGCACCCTGACAATCTCGGCCGAGAATTGCCGGATCAGCGACAAGGAGGCGCGGTTGACCGTCGGCGCCCAGCCCGGCGACTATGTGATCATCTCCGTGGCCGACACCGGGTCGGGGATCCCCCCGGAGATCCTCGACCGGATCTTCGACCCCTTTTTCACAACCAAGCCGAAGGGGCGCGGCACCGGGCTCGGATTGTCCACGGTCCACGGCCTTGTCCGCAGCCATGGGGGGTTTGTGACCGTGAACAGCGCGCTTGGCGTCGGATCCAGGTTCACCGTGTATCTTCTCGCCGCCAAGGATGCGCCGGTCCAGCAGAAGCCGCAGGGCGGCGGGCAGACGCTGCAGGGCGGAGGCCGCCGGCTGCTGCTCGTTGACGACGAGCTGGCCGTGCGGCGCGTCGGCGAGGAGGTGTTGAGCCACTTCGGCTTCACCGTAGTGACCGCTTCGGACGGCATCGAGGCGCTGGAGAAGTTCCGCGAATTCGGGGGCCAGTTCACCGCCGTGATCACGGATGTGGGGATGCCGAGAATGAGCGGCGACGACCTCGCGGCGACCCTCCGCTCCATGGCACCGAACCTCTCGATCATCGCGTCGACGGGGATACTGTCCGAGAGCCAGACGATGACGAAGATGAAGGCGCTGAAGGCGGCCGGGGTCGAGATCGTGCTGAACAAGCCCTTTACGTCAGACCTGCTCATGGACGCGCTGAAGAAGGCCCTGCCCCCGTCGGAACTGCCCGAGCAGGTGACGTCTCCGAGAATAATCACGTTTCCTCCGATGCGGGGCGATTCGCTCCCCGGGTAGGGCGATGGGACCGGATCCGGGAGCCCGGAAAGGCGCTGGCCCCGGGCGATCTCCGGGCCGGCGTGGGCTGGCGACAAAGGGGGGCCGCGCCTCCAATTCCCTGATTGTGAACGCCGCCCCGATCTGAGATTGCCATGGCCTGCAACGGGTGCCGGCCGGGCTAAATGAAAATGCATCTCGCATCATCGAATCTGGAATCCTCCGGGAAATCGGTTCCGCGGGGCCGGGGGAATTCCCCGCAACGGACTCCCCCCGCCGTGCTTCGGCACTCTCCGCCGACGGTCAGCGCGGGAATCCCGACGGCCTCCCGCCGGGCGCCGCGGCCCTCGCGGGACGCGACCCTCGTTCTCGGGGCCATTCCGCAAGAGACCGACCTCGTCAATTGGGCACTGTCGGGGAAGAGGAGGGGCACGCTCGGGGGCTTCCCCTACGTCCGGGGAATGCTCGCCGGCCGCCCGACGATCGTAGCGGTCACCGGGATCGGGAAAACCAACGCCTCGCTGATCTCGACCCTGTTCGTCGGGCATTTCCGGCCGCGGCAGGTGATCATGACGGGCACGGCGTCGAGGATAAACCCGGGCGTGCGCAACGGGGACGTGATTGTGGGCGAGGTGACCTGCAATCATGATTTCGGATCCCTGGGCCGGAACTACGCCATGGAGTACTTTGGCGCCGAGGGCCCCCTCGGGGATTCGAGCCCGATCGTCTATCCCGGCGATGCGCGGTTGCTCGCGGCCGCGAAGCGGGCGATCAGGCATCATGTGCCCGAGGTCGCCCGCCACCACAGCCCGCCCTACACCCCCGGGGTGCGGCTTGGGCGCATCACGTCGGGAGACCAGTTCGGCATCACACCGGGGCGCATCAGGGACATCCGAAGGCGGCTCAGGCCCGACCTCATGGAGATGGAGAGCGGCTCGGTGGCCCAGGTCTGCTGGTACCTGCGGACGCCCTTCATCTGCGTCCGGGGCGGGAGCAACCGGACCCAGGATCGGCCGGACAACGACTACCGGAAGCTGTCGCCGTTCGCGGCGCGGCAGGCGGCCCTCTTCACGGTTTCGCTCATCGGCGAGCTGGGGCGCTAGGTCGCGGAAACCATGAAGCTCTTCTGCCGGGGCGACGTCGACGGCTTCTGCGCCATAGCGCTGGACAACATGGTACAGCTCCTGCTGATACCGCCGATGTTGGTCGGCGTGCTCGGCTTCCGGCCGGAGCTGGTATACGGCCATGTGCTGCCTGGTGTCGCCATCTCCTACCTCGTGGGCAACGTCTTCTACGCCTGGCAGGCCCACAGGCTCGCGCGGAAGGAGAACCGCACCGACGTATGCGCCATTCCGTTCGGGCTGAACACGCCGACGATGATCGCGTACATCTACCTGGTCATGGCGCCCGCGAAGCAGATCGCGATCGCCCACGGGGCCGCCGACCCGGACCTCGTCGCCTGGCGCGTCGGCCTGGTCGCGTGCGTCGGCAGCGGCATGATCGAATTCTTCGGGGCTTTCGTGGCCGGGCGCATACGGGCGATCACGCCGCGCGCCGCCCTCCTCGCATCGCTCTCCGGCGCCGGCGTGGCCTTCCTCACCATGAACTTCCTGTTCAGCACCTTCGCCCATCCGATCGTCGGGCTTGTGACGCTCGGCCTGGTGCTGCTCTTCTACTTCGGCGAGCTGAAGCCCCGGGGAGGGGTGCCGCCTGCGCTCGTGGTCCTGGCGGTCGGCGCCGCCCTCGCCTGGGCCACCGGGCTGGCGCCGGTAGGCAGGCTCACGCTCGGAGACATCGGCTGGCGGCTGCCCGTGCCCGCCGTCGCCGACGTGCTGGGGGGCTTCGCCGGGGGCCAGATCCTTCCGTACCTATCGGTCATCCTGCCGATGGGCCTGCTCAACCTGCTCGCCTCGCTCCAATGCATCGAGTCCGCCGCCGCCGCCGGCGACTCCTATTCGCCCCGCTCGTCGCTCATGGTCAACGGGGCCTGCACCTTCGCGGCGGCCTGCTTCGGGTCCCCGTTCCCGACGTCCCTCTACATCGGCCATCCAGCGTGGAAGCGGATGGGGGCGCGCGCGGGCTACTCGACCGCGAACGGGATCTTCGTCACGTTCGTCTGCCTGACGGGCGCCATGTCCCCGATCGCCTGGGCCGTCCCGGCCGACTGCGGGCTGGCGATCATCATATGGATCGGGTTCATCATCACGATCCAGGCCTTCGAGACGGCGCCCCAGCGCCACTGGCCGGCGGTCATCATGGGCATGGTTCCCGTCATCCTGGCGTGGACCACGTTCTCCATGACGAGCGCGGCGCGCATCGCCGGCGCTGGCTCCGCGTCGGGCCCGGCATTCGGCTCAAAGCTCCTCTCGTCGTTCCACGCCGCCGGGATCTCTATCGAGGGAGGGTTTGCGATCGGGCAGGGCACTTTCTGCAGCGCGCTGATTCTCTCCACGATCACCGTCCTCGTGATCGACCGGAGGCTCGCCATGGCGGCCATCTGGTCGCTGGCGGCGTCGGTCCTCAGCCTGCTCGGTTTCCTCCATTCCTGGCGTTTCGTGCCCAGCGATGCGGTCGGCTCGATGCCCCTCGTCGACTGGCTGGTCGGGGCGCCCCGGACCTCGGCGTCGCTTTTCCCGGCATCCCCGTACGCCATCGCTTATGCATGCCTTGCCGCGGTGCTTCTCCTAGCGAAGGTGTTCACGGTCCACGACGGGTCGCAGCCGCACAAGTAGGAACCGATTCGCGCGTGCCCGCCCGATTCAGGCCCATTCCCGTTTTCTTTCCGCGCGCGACCGATCAGGTTTGCCCAGAATCCGTCCCGGGTGAACATGTCCCGTGAAACAACCAATTCCGGCCGCGTCCTCCGGCCCGCCGGCCCCATGAACGCCACCGATTCGATTATCGCCAGCAGCCGCGACCGCAACCCGGACATCCTCGCCCTCAAATGGGCGAGGATGCGCGAGAGCGCCTTCGCGTTCTTCCGCGGGACGGCGCCGCTCTTCTACCGGGCGTGGTCCCGGCTTTCGCCGGGCGGCTCCCCGCTGGCGTGGATCTGCGGCGATGCGCATCTCGAGAACCTGGGGAGCTACAGGGGGTCGAACCACGTGCCCTATTTCGACCTCAACGATTTTGACGAATGCTGCCTTGCCCCGGCCGACTGGGAGACCGGACGCGCCCTTGCCGCGCTTCATATCCTCGGGGAGCCGGGCCTAGCGTGCCTCTTTCTCTCCACCTACGTCCAGGCCCTCCAGGGAGGCAAGCCGGGCCACATCGAGCCCGAGGTTGCGGTGGGGCCCATCGCCCTGCTCCTCGCCAGGGTCCAGATGCGCAACCGCAAGGGTCTTCTGGCCAAGTTGGTCGCCCGGGGAAAGCTGAGGATCCGCCCCGGCCACTCTTTTGCCCTCGACCGAGTGGCGAAGGCGAGGGCCCGCCGCAAGTTTGAAGCCTGGTCGCGGCGCCAGCCCGATCCCGGCTTCTACCGCGTGATGGACCTCTGCGGCCGGATCGCCGGCAACGGCAGCCTGGGGCTCGAGCGGTACGTCATCCTCGTGAAGGGCAAGAAGCTGCCGTTCATCCTGGACATGAAGGCCGCGGCGCCGGCGGCGCCGCTTGCTTTTCTCCGCGTGAGGCAGCCGCCATGGCCGAGCGAGGCCGAACGGGTGGCGACGGTGCAGCATTTCATGCAGTATGTTCCGATCGCGCGCCTGTCGTGGATCGGCACCGCGCCGGTGTCGTACATTGTCCATGCCCTGCAGCCGGCCGAGGACCGCATCGTTGTGGAAGACCTGTCCCGGGAGGACCGCGAGGAGTTCGTCCGGCAGTGGGCCCGCCTCGTGGCGTCGGCGCACCTTCGAACCGGAGGGTGGAGGGGGAGCGCCGACCTTGACGCCCTGATCGGCTACGGCCGCTCGCTCGGCCAGCGCGGCCAGCGCCGCCTGCTCGCCGCCGCTCGCGGGGCAGCCTCCGAGCAGCGGCGGGCCTGGGAGGAGTTCAAGGGCTCAAATCTCGGAACCGCCCCGGCCGGCCGTCCCTGACGGCCGAGCCGGCACATTTCTTATGCACAAGATCAATACAAGGGACATTCCCGAGGAGCCCTGGGCCTCGCCCAAGGGCAGGTTCGCGAGCGCGGACAGGAACATCTCCATCAAACTGGGCCGAGACCCCGCCTCGACCGACCTGTCTAGGAGCCACCCCTTCGACGTGGAGATCTGCCGCATCCCTCCCGGGAAGAGCGCCTGCCCCTACCATTCGCACAGCGCCCAGTGGGAATTCTACCACGTGATCGCGGGGACGGGCGTCGTCCGGGACAGGGACGGCAGGACATCCGTGGAGGCGGGCGACGCCTTCCTATTCGAACCCGGGCTTCCGCACCAGCTGATCAACGACAGCGCGGCGGACCTCGTGGTGTACATCGTCGCGGATAATCCCCTCGGGGAAACGTGCCACTATCCGGACAGCGGGAAGTGGCTGGTGCGCTCGCCGGAACGCATCCTCGTCCGCTCCGGTCCGCTCGACTATCTCGACGGAGAGGAGTAGCCGGACATGGCCGGGAAGAACGCGGTTGCTTCCGCCATGAGGTACTTGCTGTGCCGCAACCGGATGGCCGACTTTCGTTCCTGAAAGCGCATGTTCGATTCACATTCCGGAGCCTATCGGGCGGCCGGACTCCAGCTGAAGGGCCTTTGGCGCGAGGAGGGAAGGCCGAACGAGGTGTTCTTCCTGTTTGAGGTGAGCAATATGGGGAAACCAAAGGCGTTCATCGCCGCGCCCGCAGCGGCGGAGGCGGGCGCGATATCGAGGGTCGTCGACGGGCAGTATCATTTCATCCGGGATGCGGGGATTACGGCGCGCCGGCGAACCGGGTGACTCCGCGTTTCGCGGCCGCACGCCGGGGCTGCGCGGTTGACAGGGTTTCGCGCCGGGGGTTTCATCCCGGCAACAGGATCAGGTTGTTTCCAGGTGTGTCGGCTGTCCCGGGGCCTGTGCGATCGCGCAGAACAATCCCATTCCCACCGTGCCTTTTGCATCACTTGCAGTTCCGATCGTGGCGCTCATCGCCGCGGGCCTCGGCGCCCTGGTCGCGGCGGGCCTCATGTACCTCCGCGCGAGGCGTCAGGCGCCCCCGGTTCCAAGGAGCAGGGATGACCCGACCGCCGCAAAGCTCGAGAACTACCAGCTGATCCTGGACACGCTCGACCGGTCAAACATCCTGCTCTGGTGGGCGCGGGTGTGGCGAGAGGGCTCGTCGTACGCATGGAAGTTCAGGACGCCGCCGCAGCTCCACCAGAACCCCATCTACCGACTTGCATCCCTCGTCGACGAGGGGGGGCTTTGGAGGGACGAGCAGGCCCCCGACCACGAGCGGACGAAGCAAACCGCCGCCAAGGCGCTCGCTGAGGGTGAAGGCGGATACCAGCAGGAGTACCGCATCCTCGGCCCCGATTCCGTGAACTGGCTCTCCGAGGAGGTGAGGATCCGGCCCGCGGGCCCCGGCGAGTGGAATCTCGCAGGCGTGATCGTCGACGTAACGAAGCGCCACGAGGCCGAGGAGGCGCGCAGGCTGACGGAGAGCCACCTCGAGGAGATCCTGAAGAGGGCGGACTGCCTCCTCTGGCAGGCCGTGGTCACCGGCGACCCGGACACCCAGATCGCGTGGCAGATGTTCATCCCGCCCTCCGTGCTGTACAGGAGGATCTTCAGCGCGGAGCCCGTCCCCGGACAGAACATGCTCTGGACCGAGGAGATTGTGCCGGAGTGGGCCCAGATCCAGACGGCCTCGAGAAGGGCCATGCGCGAAGGCAGGCCCGACTACGAGCAGGAATTCCACGTCGCAACCGGGGGGCACTCGTTCTGCGTCCAGGAGCACGTGTCCGTCACGCGGCTGGGCCCCGGCCGGTGGAGCCTCGTCGGGGTCATCGTCGACATCACGGAACGGCGCGACGCCGAGATGGCGCTCGCCTCCGAGAAGGAGCGGCTTGCGGTGACGCTCGGCACCATGAGCGAGGGTGTGATCACGGTCGACGCCCGCGGGCGCGTCCTCTTCATCAACCGCGCGGCGGCCGACATGATCCAATGGAACGCGGCGGAGACCGTGGGCCGCCAGGTCTCCGAGGTGTGCAGGCTCATGAACGCGGAAAGCGGCCTTGAGACCGTCCTGCCGGTGAAGGAGATCGTGGAAAGCGGCTCGCTCGCCGAGATCCCTCCCCGGACGATGCTCAAGGGGCGCTCGGACCGGATGCGCCTCGTCGAGGGGCGGATGGCCCCCGTCGCCGATTCCACGAGCAAGAGGGTGGGCGCCGTCTTTGTCCTGCGCGACGTGACGGAGCGCCAGCGAATGGCGGAGAAGCTGCAGAGCGCGGCCAGGATGGAGTCGGTCGGAATCCTCGCCGGCGGCATCGCGCACGATTTCAACAACATCCTTACCGCGATCCTCGCCAACCTCACGCTCCTGCAGCTCGACCTTGCGGGGATGCCGGAGGAGGCGAACCTGCTGGAAGAGGCGGTGCGCGCCACCAAGCGCGCGAGCGAGCTGACGCTCCAGCTGCTCACCTTCGCGAAGGGGGGCGACCCGGTCCGGACCGCCGTCCTCCTGAACGAGGTCATCCGGGAGGCCGCGACCTTCGCGCTCCGGGGCTCCGGCGTGAGGAGCGAGTTCGACATGCCCGACGGCCTCAGGGCCGCGAATGTGGACAAGGCCCAGATCAGCCAGGTGATCCAGAATCTGGCCATGAACGCGAACCAGGCCATGCCCGCCGGGGGGACGCTCCGGATAGCGTCCTCGAACGAGCGGATCGCCGCGGGGGCCCACCCCGTCCTCGCGCAGGGCGACTACATCCGCATCACGGTGTCGGATACCGGCCCCGGCATCCCGCCGAAGCACATCGGGAAGATCTTCGAGCCGTATTTCACGACGAGACCGCAGGGCCGCGGCCTCGGGCTTGCGACCGTCTTCTCGATCGTGAAGAAGCACCAGGGCCACGTCGACGTGAGCTCCGTCGTGGGGCGGGGCTCGGTGTTCACGATCTGGCTGCCGGCGGCGCCCCTGGCTCCGGCCGCGCCGGCCCGGGAAGGGGCGGCACCAGGCATCGTGCGGGGCAAGCGGGTGCTCTTCATGGACGACGAGGCGCCCATCCTCAAGATGGCCGAGAAGCTCATGGCCCGGTTGGGGCTCGAGTTCGCGTCCGCCCCGGACGGCAAGGAGGCCATAGAGCGCTACCGCGCCGCCAAGGAATCCGGCAAGCCCTTCGACCTGGTCGTGATGGACCTGACCATCCCCGGCGGCATGGGCGGCAGGGAGGCAATCTCCATCCTCCGCGAGATCGACCCCGGGGTCAGGGCGATCGTGTCGAGCGGCTATTCGAGCGACCTGGCCATGGCGGACTTTCGCAAGCACGGATTCCGCGGAATGGTGGCAAAGCCCTATGACATCACGGAGCTGGCCTCCGTCATCCGGGACGTGCTGAATGACGAGGGCGGGGCGCGCTGAGCGCGGCTGCGGCCGCCGAATTGTGCGGATTATCTTGAGTCATCCCGGGAACCGCCGAATTTCGGGGCCGGGTGACAACAGGGGCGGCAACTCTTTCCGGGCGCGGGGACTCACCGGGGGCGCGGCGGCGCATGGACTGGCCGGCGCTGGCGGGCGGGGCGGTCCTCGCGGCCCTGGCGGTCGCGGCCTATGGCCGGACCTTTTCCATACCGCTGATTTTCGACGACGAGTCCTCGATCGCGAACAACACGACCATCCGGCACCTGGGCACGGCTTTCCTGCCGCCCGTCGACTCGACCGTGAGCGGCAGGCCGGCGGCCAACCTTTCCCTGGCGGCCAACTATGCCGTGAGCGGGACGGCGGTGGGGAGCTATCATGCGGTGAACCTGGCGATCCACATACTGGCCGGGCTGACGTTGTTCGGAATCGTCCGGCGCACGCTTGCGCCGCGGACGGGGGCTTCGGCCTTCGCGGTCGCATTCTCGGCCTCCCTTCTCTGGACCCTGCACCCCCTGCAGACCGAATCGGTCACCTACATCGTCCAGCGCGCGGAGTCGCTCATGGGGCTCTTCTACCTGCTCACCCTGTACTGCTTCATCCGGGGCGCCGGGGCGGGCGGCCCGGGGAGATTCTGGTGGCTCGCCGCGTCGGTCTTCGCCTGCCTCCTCGGGATGGGCACCAAGGAGGTGATGGTCTCGGCGCCGCTGGTCGTGCTGCTGTACGACCGCACGTTTCTTGCCGGCGGCTTCCGGGAGGCATTCAGGCGCCGCTGGCGCCTGTATGCGGGGCTGGCCGCCACGTGGCTGATCCTGGCCCTTGTCGTGCTTTCCGGGAAGGGCAGGGGGGGGAACGCCGGATTCGGCAGTGGAGTCGCCTGGTGGCGCTACGCTTTGACGCAGTCTGAGGCGATCGCCCATTATCTGCGGCTCTGCTTCTGGCCGCACCCGCTGATCTTCGACTACGGCAGCGCCCTCGTGCGCCCTTCCCTTGGTGTCCTCCCGTACGCCCTGCTCATCATGGCGATGGTGGCGGCGGTCGCGTGGGCGCTTGTCAGGCGGCCGGCCATCGGATTCCTGGGGGCCAGCTTCTTTGCGGTCCTTGCGGCCAGCTCCAGCGTCGTCCCCGTCGCCACCGAGACGATGGCCGAGCACCGGATGTACCTGCCGCTCGCTGCCGTGGCCGTGCTGGTGGTGCTGGGGATCCACCGGTGGCTGGGACGCGGGACCCTGCCTCTCTGCCTCGCCCTGGTTGCGGTACTGTCATGGGCCACCTGGGAGCGAAACGAGGACTACCGCAGCAACGAGGCGATATGGAGCGATACGGTGGCCAAGCTCCCGGAAAATGAGAGGGCGCAGTACAACCTGGGCTGCTTCCTGCAAAAGACGCCCGGCCGGTTGGACGAGGCGGTCGCCCACTTCCAGGAGGCTCTGCGCCTCAGGCCTGATTATGCCGATGCCGATTGCAATCTGGGGGCTTCCCTGGCGTCCCTGGGCCGGATGCCGGAGGCGATCGCCCGCTACAAGGAGGCGCTGCGGCTGAAGCCCGGCCTTGCCGAGGCGCACAACGATCTCGGCAATGCCCTGAGCTCCACGGACCGGACGCAAGAGGCGATCCCGCATTATGAGGAGGCGCTGCGCCTGAGGCCGGATTATGCCGAGGCGCACAACGATCTCGGCAATGCCCTGAGCTCCACGGGCCGTGCGCTGGAGGCGATCCCGCACTATGAGGAGGCCCTGCGCCTGAGGCCCGACCTTTATCAGGCGAATTACAACCTGGGGAATGCCCTGAACGCCCTGGGCCGGACGCCGGAGGCGATCGCACAGTACGAGCAGGCGCTGCGCATCAGGCCCGATGACGCCACGATCCATTTCTACCTGGCCGGCGCGCTGCTGAGGATCCCCGGCCGGACCGGCGAGGCCGTCGCGCAACTCAGGGAGGTGCTGAGGCTCGAGCCCGACAATGACCGGGCCCGCAGGATCCTGGCCCGGATCGAGCCCTTCCCGCAGTGAACGCGCCGGGATTGCCCGTCAGCCGGGCAATCGGGCGCGGGGGATCGCAGGCGGGGAATCTTCGGCGACGGCCGGGCGCCCGAATGCTCCGGGTCAGGGGAACAGGAGATCGTTGGGCACCACGTCGTATTTGCCCGAGCCGTTCGGCAGGAGGAGGAAAGGGGTCCCGTGCCCGGGAATGTACTTCAGCGCCTCAGACTGGGCGTTCAACAGCTGCCTGGCGGCCTCCAGCTTGTCGGTGAAATGGGGGAAGAGGGCGCCGAGGCGGCTCCGCAGCGCCTTCGAGTCGCGCGTGAGGAGGGGGTCGAACAGCATCCCAAGCTGGCTGAACACCGTGGTGAACTGCTCGCGGGGCGTGCCTGGCACCGAGAGGATGGCCGCCAGGACCGCAATGGAGTCCGCCGACGCATCGGGGCTGGAGAAAAGGAGGACCTTGGGCCCCTTGAGGGAGCCGAACTGCGGGTGCTTGAGGGTCTGCCCGAGGAGATCAAGGCAGTGGGGGCATTGGAAGCTGATGACCAGGACGGGCGATTGCTCGGCGTCGACCGGCCCCAGCCAGCTGAAGGCAACCTGGTCGAGGTTGGCCTGCAGGGAGAGCATGGACGAGGCGGGCACGATTGCCGGCTTTGCGGCCTTGGCGTCCTTGGAGGACTTGGGGATGACGGGCACCGTGGTGTACCCCGGGGCATCCCAGGACTGCACCCGCGCCTCGGCCAGCACCTTGACGGCGAAGAACACGGGCAATGCGAGCGCGAGCATCAGGGAGGGCAGCCACGCGTGGGCCCTTCCCCGCAGGGGAAGAACAAGGGCCGCCGCAAGGGCCGCCACAGCATGGAGCGTGCAGAAGGGGCAGAATCCCTTGAGGACGAGGAACTGTATGCCCATCAGCATGAGGCCGCCCAGGGCCAGGAGCAGCACGGAGCCAAGCTGCACGTGGCTCTGCCAGGCCCGGGTTGCGGGAAAGGCGAGGACAACCCAGAACGGGATGGCCAGCAGAGGCAGCGGGACACCGTAGACGGCCCCGTAGCGGCTGTTGATGATGGCCCAGCAACCGGTCAGGGGACAGGGTATGTTGAGCAGCTTGAGCGCGGCCAGGTAGATGCAGGCGAGCAGGCCAAGGCCCACGAGAAACGTGGTGAGGGAGGAGGTGCGCGGGGGGACGGTGAGCACGGCGTGTTACTGCGTTGAGCCAACGCAAAGGATGGCGCCGGGGACGGCGCAAGACAAGACGGCCTGCACGGCTTCGTTCGGGATGCCCATATCCGCGAAGTAAGCGGCGCGGGCGGGCGGATGGTCAATGCCCGATGGGCGTCGGCCGGCAAACCCCGCAGCCGCGCCGGAGCGCGGGGCAAACGGGTCCCGGAGGAGTGAGGCGGCAATCCGGGCCCCGTCCGGACTGCCTCGCCCGGCGCCATGCGGCGCCGGATGCGCGGCCGCCTGCGGGCTGTGCGGATTATCTTGAGTAGTCCCGGGAACCGCCGAATTTCGGGGCCGGGTGACAACAGGGGCGGCAACTCTTTCCGGGCGCGGGGATTCGCCGGGGGCGCGGCGGCGCATGGACTGGCCGGCGCTGGCGGGCGGGGCGGCCCTCGCGGCCCTGGCGATCGCGGCCTATGGCGGGACCTTTTCCGTCCCCCTGCTTCACGACGACGGATTCGCGATCGCGAGCAACGCGAGCATCCGGCACCTGGGCACGGCGCTCGTGCCCCCGGTGGGCACGACCGTGGGCGGGCGGCCCGTCCTGAACCTTTCCCTGGCGGCCAACTATGCCGTGAGCGGGACGGCGGTGGGGAGCTATCATGCGGTGAACCTGGCGATCCACATACTGGCCGGGCTGACGTTGTTCGGAATCGTCCGGCGCACGCTTGCGCCGCGGACGGGGGCTTCGGCCTTCGCGGTCGCATTCTCGGCCTCCCTTCTCTGGACCCTGCACCCCCTGCAGACCGAATCGGTCACCTACATCGTCCAGCGCGCGGAGTCGCTCATGGGGCTCTTCTACCTGCTCACCCTGTACTGCTTCATCCGGGGCGCCGGGGCGGGCGGCCCGGGGAGATTCTGGTGGCTCGCCGCGTCGGTCTTCGCCTGCCTCCTCGGGATGGGCACCAAGGAGGTGATGGTCTCGGCGCCGCTGGTCGTGCTGCTGTACGACCGCACGTTTCTTGCCGGCGGCTTCCGGGAGGCATTCAGGCGCCGCTGGCGCCTGTATGCGGGGCTGGCCGCCACGTGGCTGATCCTGGCCCTTGTCGTGCTTTCCGGGAAGGGCAGGGGGGGGAACGCCGGATTCGGCAGTGGAGTCGCCTGGTGGCGCTACGCTTTGACGCAGTCTGAGGCGATCGCCCATTATCTGCGGCTCTGCTTCTGGCCGCACCCGCTGATCTTCGACTACGGCAGCGCCCTCGTGCGCCCTTCCCTTGGTGTCCTCCCGTACGCCCTGCTCATCATGGCGATGGTGGCGGCGGTCGCGTGGGCGCTTGTCAGGCGGCCGGCCATCGGATTCCTGGGGGCCAGCTTCTTTGCGGTCCTTGCGGCCAGCTCCAGCGTCGTCCCCGTCGCCACCGAGACGATGGCCGAGCACCGGATGTACCTGCCGCTCGCTGCCGTGGCCGTGCTGGTGGTGCTGGGCATCCACCGGTGGCTGGGACGCGGGACCCTGCCTCTCTGCCTCGCCCTGGCCGCGGGACTGTCATGGGCCACCTGGCAGCGGAACGGGACCTACCGCAGCAGCGAGGAAATCTGGAGCGACACGGTCGCCAAGCGCCCGGAAAATGAGCGGGCGCAATACAACCTGGGTTGCATTCTGCAGGCGAAGCCCGGCCGTCTGGGCGATGCGGTCGCCCACTATGAGGAGGCGCTGCGCCTGAAGCCCGGCTATGCCGAGGCGCACAACAATCTCGGCAATGCCCTGGACTCCTTGGGCCGGACAACGGAGGCGATCGCGCATTTTGAGGAGGCGCTGCGCCTGAAGCCCAATTATGTCGAGGCGCACAACGATCTCGGGATCGCCCTAGGCTCCGTTGGCCGGACTCCGGAGGCTATCGAGCAGTACGAGGAGGCGCTGCGCCTGAAGCCCGATTTTTTTCAGGCGAGCTTCAACCTGGGCAATGCCCTGGACTCATTGGACCGGACGCCGGAGGCGATCGAGCAGTACGAGCAGGCGCTGCGCATCAAGCCCGATGACGCCACGATCCATTTCTACCTTGCCGGCGCACTGCTCAGGACCCCCGGCCGGATCCATGACGCGGCTGCGCATCTCAGGGAAGTCGTGCGCCTTCAGCCCGACAACCAACAGGCCCGCCAAATCCTGGCCCGGATTGACACATTGCGGCAATGAACGCTCCTCCTTTCCCTGGCGGTGGGGCAAGTGAGCGCAGGAGGCCTGAAGCGACGGGTTCCGAGGAGGGTGGCAGCGGGTACCCCGGCCTGTAGGCCCGCAACTCCTGTCCTGCAATGAGAGGCAGGCCATCCCGCAGGCTTTTTCAGCGCTGGGACACCCCGATGGCGTTTAGCATCTTCCGGGCAACGTCATTCACCGGCTGAAGCCGCAAGGCGGCCTCAAGGTGCGCCATGGCCTCATCGCGGCGGCCGGGCTGGTCGAGCAAGGCGGCCGCCAGGCTGACATGCACTTCTGCATAGTCCGGTTTCAGCCGCAGGGCCTCCCCATACTGGGCGATCGCGTCGTCCAACCTCCCCGGCACGCTCGCTAGGGCGATGCCCAGGTTGAAGTGCGCCTTGGCATAGTTCGGTGCGAGACGCAGGGCCTCCTCATACTGGGCGATCGCATCATTCAACCTCCCCGGCACACTCGACAAGGCATAGCCCAGGTTGTTGTGCGCCTTGGGATCATCGGGCCTCAGGCGCAGCGCCTCCTGATACTGGGCGATCGCGTCGTTCACGTGCCCGGGCATCTCCAACCAGGCGTTGCCCAGATCAAAGTGTGCCTCGGCATCGTCCGGCCTCAGGCGAAGCGCCTCCCGAAACTGGGCGATCGCGTCATCCAGCCGCCCCGGCAGGCTCAACCAGGCATTGCCGAGATTGTTGTGCGCCTGGACGTAATCGGGCTTCAGGCGCAGCGCCTCCTGATATTGGGCGATCGCGTCATTCAGCCGTCCCGGCACGGTCGACAAGGCGTAGCCCAGGTTGTTATGCACCTCGGCGTCGTCCGGTTTCAGGCGCAGGGCCTCCCCATACTGGGCGATCGCGTCGTCCATCCGCCCCGGCACATTCGACAAGGCGTAGCCCAGATTGTTGCGCGCCTCGATGTAACCGGGTTTCAGGCGCACCGCCTCCTCATACTCGGCGACCGCGTCGTTCAACCGCCCCGGCAGTTTCAGCCACAGGCTGCCCAGGTCGTTATGCACTTCGGCATCGTCCGGCTTCAGGCGCCGCGCCTCCTCGTACTGGGCGATCGCGTCGTTCAAGCGTCCGGGAATCCCCAACCAAACGGCACCCAGGTTGACGTGCGCCCGCTCATTTTCCGGGCGCTTGGCGACCGTGTCGCTCCAGATTCCCTCGCTGCTGCGGTAGGTCCCGTTCCGCTGCCAGGTGGCCCATGACAGCCCCGCGGCCAGGGCGAGGCAGAGAGGCAGGGTCCCGCGTCCCAGCCACCGGTGGATGCCCAGCACCACCAGCACGGCCACGGCAGCGAGCGGCAGGTACATCCGGTGCTCGGCCATCGTCTCGGTGGCGACGGGGACGACGCTGGAGCTGGCCGCAAGGACCGCAAAGAAGCTGGCCCCCAGGAATCCGATGGCCGGCCGCCTGACAAGCGCCCACGCGACCGCCGCCACCATCGCCATGATGAGCAGGGCGTACGGGAGGACACCAAGGGAAGGGCGCACGAGGGCGCTGCCGTAGTCGAAGATCAGCGGGTGCGGCCAGAAGCAGAGCCGCAGATAATGGGCGATCGCCTCAGACTGCGTCAAAGCGTAGCGCCACCAGGCGACTCCACTGCCGAATCCGGCGTTCCCCCCCCTGCCCTTCCCGGAAAGCACGACAAGGGCCAGGATCAGCCACGTGGCGGCCAGCCCCGCATACAGGCGCCAGCGGCGCCTGAATGCCTCCCGGAAGCCGCCGGCAAGAAACGTGCGGTCGTACAGCAGCACGACCAGCGGCGCCGAGACCATCACCTCCTTGGTGCCCATCCCGAGGAGGCAGGCGAAGACCGACGCGGCGAGCCACCAGAATCTCCCCGGGCCGCCCGCCCCGGCGCCCCGGATGAAGCAGTACAGGGTGAGCAGGTAGAAGAGCCCCATGAGCGACTCCGCGCGCTGGACGATGTAGGTGACCGATTCGGTCTGCAGGGGGTGCAGGGTCCAGAGAAGGGAGGCCGAGAATGCGACCGCGAAGGCCGAAGCCCCCGTCCGCGGCGCAAGCGTGCGCCGGACGATTCCGAACAACGTCAGCCCGGCCAGTATGTGGATCGCCAGGTTCACCGCATGATAGCTCCCCACCGCCGTCCCGCTCACGGCATAGTTGGCCGCCAGGGAAAGGTTCAGGACGGGCCGCCCGCTCGCGGTTGAATTATCCGGCGGCCGCAGGACTGTCTCCCAGTGCCGAATCGTCGAGTTTTCGACGATGGTGGGAACGTCGTCGTAAAGCAGGGGGATGGAGAAGGTCCCGCTGTAGACCGCAATCGCCCCTGCGGCGAGAATGGCTCCGCCCAGCAACCCGGCCCAATCCGCCCGCCTGGCGCGGGTGCTCCAGTCGGACGGGGTGCCTGCGGGCGGATTTCGAGTTAGCATGGCAGGGGGCGGGCCATCCCGTGAGGGAGGTCTGAGGGCTTGTCTGCTTTGTTTGGCGCAATATGCCCAGAACCTTTTCTACGCCGCGTCATCCCTTCATGATTCTCGCTCGGGCCGCTCCCGCCAAGAATTCTTAGTCTTAAATGCCGGCGAAACCAACTGTCACTCCGTTTGGTTGAAGCGTGATGCGCAACGCCCGTCTCCAGGCCCCGGGATGGCTCGGCTGGCGGAGCAGGGGTCGAAGAACAAGGCGGGAGTGGCGGCACGTTCTCCCCCGAATCATCACGCATATTAATAGGTTGGACATATGTCCGGCCACGGGGAAAGGCGGTCGCCGAGGGCCATCCCAAAGGCATCCGGACTCCGACGCTGGCCGGCAGCCCGGGTGACAGCATTCTCCATGTCGGGCGGTCGACGCCGTTGAACCAGCCATTGACGGGGGGCGGGCTGGCCCTAAGCTGCGTGACCGATGCCCGAAGGGACACGGAACACCCAGATGGACGGGCTGCGAGGATATGCCGCGATCGCGGTGGTGGTATTTCATTCCATCCTCGATCGCGATCCGACCCAGAACCAGCGCATCGTTCGCCCGACCATTCAAGAGGCCCACGGACTTTACGACGTGGTAACCAAGCTCGTCTTCATGGTCGTGAGCGGAGAGACGGCGGTTGTGCTTTTCTTTGTGCTGAGCGGCGCGGTGCTGTTCGAGAGCCTTAAGCAGCGGCATGCGGATCCCGTTGCGACAGCTGTCGGCTTCTCCGTAAGGCGTTTTTTCCGGCTCTATCCCACTTTCTTCGTCAGCTTGGTCGGTTGCCTGGCCGCGTTCGCGGTTGCTGGTGCGTATTCCTCGCAGGCCGGCCACTTTTGGCCGAATGCAGCCCTCTATGACTTTTCGGTCCTCGGCGCATCCTGGACGTTGCAGGTGGAGTTCCTCGCGGTTCCCTTCATTCTGGTAGGGTATTGGTCCTATCGGCGCTTTGGGGTCGTGGGAATTGCCTTGGCATACGCGATCTTCGCGACGGTCCTTTGCGCACCGTGGTTACGGACGCACTTCGTCTATTACCAGCGGTTCCTGTCCTGTTTTGCCCTCGGTCTCCTGATACCGACGTGCGTGGGGGCGGAGGTGGCCAAGCGGCTACCTGCGATGGCCTGGCCGGCCGTCCTGGTAGGGATGCTCGCCTCACGCCACACAATGGGGCTTCACTGGTGGTCGATGGATACGGAGCAGGTTCTGGCGGCGATTCTTGTCACGCTCCTTTTTTACAGGCGGGCGGGCGGCCTCGGACGATTCTTCGACCGTGGTGTGTCGCAATACCTGGGCCGCATGAGCTACAGCCTGTATTTGTTCAATGTAATCTATCTCATCCTCGTCGACCATTGGACCCATGGGCAGAGCGTGGTCAGGGGCCATCCGCTTGAGTGGGGCATCCTGCTCGCCATCCCGATTGTCGCGGCAGCAATCGCGACGGCCCACATTGCCGAGATCGGCCTTGAGCGCCCGTCGATCGCGTTGGGCCGCAGACTGACCCAGTTCTCCGTGCGGCCCGAGCGTCGCGGGGAACACACTCCCGTGCTTTCGTGATTCGGGCCAAGGCGGTCCACTTGGGCTTGAGTTACGACTAGGCGACGATCCGCAGATCTGAGGTTTGCCGTCCATAAAGGCGGGCGAGATTACTTGTCACCTGGTTTGACGAGGGCGTAATACCCGCCGCTCATCTTCAAACAGCAAGATAGCTCAGTTGGTAGAGCAGAGGACTGAAAAAACGAAACGGCGATTTCAGCCTATTTCCTCCTGAGTCATCTGGCGTCACAATTCAGCGCCAGCGGAGGCGGTTGTGCAAAAAGGCAATTATCCTGAGTCATCCTGAAAGGGCCCAAATCTTTGAATTGGATGACAAATCGGGTGACAACGGATGATCGTTCCCAATCCCACCGACTGTGGGACGGCTGTGTTCACCGGTGTTTGGACGTTTTTTCTGACATTGGTCGATTTTGCCGGAGCGATGGCTCTCAGAGATCAGCCAGAACATGGGCATGGAGATCGGCTGAAAAGAGATGGGCATGACCCCGGTTCCTGGTCGCCCGCAATCGGTGAAATTGCCTTTCAGCTCCAGGTGCTAAAACCGCAAGAAGGCGGGATGGCGGCGCGCCGAGTGACGGTCAGGGTTGGGAAAGCAGCCTCGCCTTGGCCTTTTGGAACTCCTCGTCGCTCAGTACGCTCTGGTCCTTTAGCGCCTCGAGCATTTTCAGCTCTTCCGCCAGACCGAACGTGGGCGTCGGGCTATCGGTTTTGACAACGACCGGGGGCGGCGGCAGCGGGCCTCCCGGATTGTTTGCCGGCTGAGGAAAACCGGGTTGCCCGGGAAGCGCCGTGGTGATTGGCCGGTTGTGCAGGTCGAAGAGTTCCGCAATGCGGCCGAACGACTCCACCTTGCCGTTGACCAAGCGGATCACGTACGGTCGGTCGCGAAAGAAGGAGTCTACATGAGTCGGTAGTTCGAGGTAATAGACCATGTACTCTGCGTTTGCCTGCGCGCTCGTGCTGTCGGGTGCACCCAGGATTGATTGGACCTCAGCTTTGGCCATGCCGATCCGAATATTGCCGAGCTTCACGGAGGTGTTATCGCGCGAGGTGCTGTTAGGTACCTTGTAGGAATAGCCCCCCGGAAGATGGTTGGGATCGGCGGAGGATTGGCATCCGGCGAGGACCATTCCTATGAGCGGTGCGAAGATCAGCGTGCCCTTGGGCTTCATTCTGCCGAAGAATTAGACCTAATGTCCAAGAAGACGCGACAGCGCTCCATCAGCGGGATGGCGGCGACCTGAATGGGGTTCAGGGTTGCGAAAGCAGCTTCACCTTGGCCTTCTGAAACTCCTCTTCGGTAAGGGCGCCCTGATCCTTAAGCGCTTTGAGCTTTTCCAGCTCGGCCACCAAGTCGACTCTGGTTCCCGAGCTGTCGGTTCTCACGACTGTCGGGGGCGGCAGCAGCGGGTTTCCCAGATTGTACGCCGGTTGCGGAAAATCGGGTTGGCCGGGAAGCGCATTGGTAACTGGTCGGTTGTAAAGGTCGAAGAGCTGAGCAAAGCGGCCAAACGACTCGACCTTGCCGTTGACCAATCGGATCATGTACGGCTGGTCGCGGCCGTAGCCGGATTCAGCCTCGAGGTAATAGGTCAGGTACTCCACGTTTGCCTGCGCGCTCGTGCTGTCGGGCGTTCCAAGGATCGATTGCACGTCTGCCTTTGTCATGCCGATCCGAATATTATTGAGCTTCGCGGAGGATTCACATCCGGCAAGGAGGACGCCGGCGAGCAGGGCGAAGACTAGGGCTATTTTGGATTTCATTTTTTCCTGCCATTCAGGTTACCGATCAGGTTTCAATTGATCCTTGGGATCCCAGGGGCGTGTTCTCATGGATGAGAAGGGGGCGTTTCAAGAGCTCTTGCAAAATGGCAAGACGTGCTTCGCCCGAAAAGGTTGTACGCGGGGTCAATGGCCACCCTGAGGCCGCGGCGAGCTCTTAGGCGCTGACACGGATACCTCAAGATCAAGAACCATCGAAACCGATCCCCGCCGAGATTTCCATGCCGTTTCTTGAAGGACAATAACTGTCGCGCGCGTTAACCGCTCGACAAGAGATCTAAACCCGGATTTCCCAGATTGGCATGAAGAATGCTCTCCATGGAACCGCTTAAGATCTTACCCATGAACGGCATAACCGACTTCGAGGCTGAAAAGTCCTACAATCCTAAGGGTGCGACCAAAAACGAACATATAGGACTGAGTTTCGACCGGCGTCTGGCGCTGGAATTCCATGGCGCCAAAATCTCTTCTGATGCCGGTCTGCTTGCCTATAGAGAGATGGACGAGGTGCTCGGACTGACGTCGATGGGCGGCCGTGTGCTAAACGACTGGCGGACCGGCAAGAACACCCAGCACTCGATGCTGGCCCTGATTCGCCAGTCTATATACAGCCGGCTTGCTGGCTATGAAGATACAAACGACGCTGAACGGCTCGCGGTTGATCCGATCATGCGGCACGTGGTTGGCGGGCGTGCGACCGAGCACGCGGCCGCGTCCACCAGCCAAATGGCGAGATTCGAGACCGAAGTGCTGGCACAGACCCGGAATCTGGCGACCCTGGCGAACCTCTCTGGCGAATGGATCGATCGGTTACGCGATCATCGGCAACTGCGGGAGGTGATCCTCGACATGGACAGCTCCGTCAGCGAGACCTACGGAAAACAGGAGGGCACGGCCTATAACGGGCATTTCGGCTGCACCTGCTATCACCCCCTCTTCTGTTTCAACCAGTTTGGCGATGTCGAACGCTCGATCCTGAGGGAGGGCAACGTCCACAGCGCTAAGGATTGGAGGGAGGTCTTGGAGCCGGTCGTAGCCCGCTACCGCGATCTGGAACTTCCCTGCCGCTTTCGAGCCGACGCCGCATTCGCCCAGCCGGAACTCTATGAGTTCCTGGAGGCAGAAGGATACGACTACGCGATCCGCCTTCCGGGAAACGATGTCTTGCAGAGGGAGATCGAGCCGCTCTTGACCCGGCCGGTGGGCCGTCCCTCGAATGCGCCCTTGGTCCGCTATTCCGACTTCTCCTACCAGGCGCAGAGCTGGAACCGGTCCCGTCGAGTGGTCGCCAAGGTCGAATGGCACAAAGGCGAGCTGTTCCCTCGGGTAGGCTTCATCGTGACGAATCTCATCCGACCGGCAAAACGGGTCGTCCGGTTTTACAATCAGAGGGGAACCGCCGAGCAATGGATCAAGGAGGGCAAGAATGCGGTGAAGTGGACGCGGCTGTCGTGCCACGAATTCGACGACAACAAGGTCCGACTGCATCTCTTCGTCCTGGCCTACAACCTTGGGAACTTCCTTCGACAGCTGGTCCTGCCGCGAGAGATCAAGCGCTGGACCCTGACAACGACTCGGGAGAAATTGATCAAGATTGGGGCAAAGATCGTTCGCCATGCCCGCCGGGTGGTCTTCCAGCTGGCTGAGGTGGCGGTGCCCCGGAGGTTATTCCTGGCGATCCTTTGTGCGATCGACCGCCTGAGGCTGCCGATGCCGGCTCCCGGATGAGCCCCATTCCTCCAACCGTGCAGTTCAATCTCAAAGGCCGTGGGCGTAGTGTCCCCTATTGCCAAGGATTTCGCCGGCTGTCGCGCCAGTGGCGGCCCCAATAGCCGCAAACTACATGATGATGGCAGTCCGGAGCACCAAAACTTGAATTGCAGCCGAGAATCGGGCAGATTTTTATACGTTCACTCCACCCGATCCCACAGCTCACTCAAAACATGAATTCAAATGGGAAATCCCGATTGTATACGGCGATTGGCGTCGGCACCGTTCGCCAATCGTATGGCATAGGGCCCACGAAAGGAGTCACACCACCTTGACAATCAGAGTCGTAACAATTGGCAGGATCATCGTTTCAACAAATAGAAACCCACCGATCCATGCCGACTTGGAAACGTCCCACGTCGAGCCGAATTGAGCAATAATCAAATCTGCCCTGCCCTTCCGGTAATATACGTCGAATGTCCAGGCCCATGAAATAACCAAAAACACTACCAGGTAAGGATTAAAGATTTTATGCGGCACCATCTTTCGATGGCTTGCTAGTGACCACAGGTAATATATCCACATTGCTTGAAGCACCAAGACATATGACCCGGTATCTATTCCATCAAGAAGATGGACACCTTTGAGCGTGTGCGTCGTTCGGCACGCAAGGGAGCCGATGGCGAGACCAGGGTCGGACAGATTCTGGGCGATTTTCCGGAAAGCTTTAGCGTAATCCGCAAAGCAGCTTTCCGCACTGGTCGACAATCTTAACGCGGCCAGCAAGACCCTGGAGCAAGCCATCGCGGAGCAGAAGGCTCTCGCGCCAACGACTCCTGCCGGCTCACAGCATCCGTAACGGGGGCGCCTTTGAGGAAGGGCAGGGTAGGGGGATTCGAACCCTTCTGCCGCCTCGAAGCTTATGTCGTCAGTAAATGCGGACTTAGTTAATGGTTAATGGGACATTGCTCGCAGCTTATCTTCCTTCGTGAGGAATGGCGAACTATGCACGGCAGTATCCAGAATGGCCCTTAGAATCTGCGCCTGCGCAGATACCAGCACCCCCATTATGTATATGGGAATTGCAGCGATCGCGCCAAGCAACAAACCCACTGTGAAATATAATCCGGTGCTGCCATTTTGGCCCCCGACGACGACCGCAACGACGATGATCAGGCCGCCGAGCGCGATACCGACACCCTTGACGACGCCGCCAATGGCTGCCGTCGCATTGGCGACAAGATATGCATCGCGGTAACGAAATATCTGCGATGAAATGCCGGTTTCTAGCTGGCGGGGCGCGCTGCGAGCTTCATTTAGTTCAATCGCGACGGGAACAGCTATATTTTCTTTTTCGCCTTTCGGTGCGGCGGCCGCTTCTGTCAGCGATTTGGCAGATGCTGGCTGGTCCGCCTTTGTGCAGAATGCTTGAAACTGGCGCGCACTTTTCTCAACCGCTCCGCAGTGGATGCATTTTCCACTCTCGAATTCATGGCCTAAGTAGTTCGTCATGCATGTAATGGGTCAATTCTCTATGGATTCAAAGGGGACGCGGCAAGTGGCAACGCGACGTGCTAGATTGCTTCGTCCCGTCTACTCCCTCCCGCCACACTTGGTTTTATCCGGGATTTCCCATTTGAGTTCATGATTTGAGCGGATTGTGGGCTCGTTCGTGTGAAACATACGGAAATCGGCTTGGTCTTCGAGCCCGAAGTTACTTTTGCGGCATGCCGGGGGCCCGCCGTGATGTATGCTCCGCACAAATGGGCTGCCGGTGGCACGAAACGTCGCCGTAAGGGGACAGTGCTCCCATGAACTCCAAGACTCGATAGCTGGTTCAGAGAAGTGTTCATCCGGGAGCCGGTATCGGCAGTCTCAACCGGTCGATCGCACACAGGATCGCCTGGAACAACTTCCGGGGCACTGCCACCTCCGCGAGTTGGAAGGTGACCCGCCGGGCGTGGCGAACAACCTTCGCCCCGATCTTGATCAATTTCTCCCGAGTCGTCGTCAAGGTCCAGCGCCGCACTTCCCGCGGCAGGACCAGCTGCCGGAGGAAGTTTCCAAGGTTGTAGGCCAACACGAAGAGATGCAGCTGCACCTGGTTGTCCACGAAATCATGGCACGATAGACGCGTCCACTTTACCGCATTCTTGCCTTCCTTGATCCATTGTTCTGCCGTTCCCCGCTGGTTGTAGAAGCGGACGACGCGTTTGGCCGGACGCGTGAGATTCGTCACGATGAAGCCAACCCGTGGAAACAACTCGCCTTTGTGCCATTCAACCTTGGCGACCGCCCGCCTGGAGCGGTTCCAGCTCTGGGCCTGGTAGGAAAAGTCGGCATACCGGACCAGCGGTGCATTTGAGGGTCGGCCCACGGGCCGCGTCAAGAGGGGCTCTATCTCCCGCTGCAATACGTCGTTCCCTGGGAGCCGAATGGCATAGGAATATCCTTCGTCCTCCAGAAACCGGTAGAGCTCCGGCTGAGCGAATGCGGCGTCTGCTCGAAAACGACGGGGGAGCTTCCGGCCACGGTAACGTGCCACGACCGGTTCCAAGACATTCCTCCAATCCTTGGCGCTGTGGACGTTCCCCTCCCTGAGCATGGAGCGTTCGACGTCTCCAAACTGGTTGAAGCAGAAGAGCGGGTGATAGCAGGTGCAGCCAAAATGCCCATTGTAGGCTGTGCCCTCCTGCTCGCCGTAGGTCTCGCTGACGGAGCTGTCCATGTCCAGGACAACCTCCCGCAGTCGCCTGCGTTCCCGCAATTGATCGATCCATTCACCGGAGGTGTTCGCAAGAGCGGCCAGATTGCGGGGCTGTGTCAGCACCTCGGTCTCGAACCGTGACATCTGGCTTGTCGACGCTGCCGCATGCTCTGTCGCTCGTCCTCCGAGCACCTGCCTCATGACCGGATCGACCGCGAGCCGCTCGGCATCGTTGGTGTCTTCGTAGCCTGCAAGCCGACTATATATAGACTGGCGAATCAGGGCCAACATCGAATGCTGCGTGTTCCTTCCGGTCCGCCAGTCGTTCAGCAGACGACCACCCATCGCTGTCAGTCCGAGCACGTCGTCCATCTCCCTATAGGCAAGTAGCCCCGCGTCGGAAGAGATGTTGGCGCCGTGAAATTCCAACGTCAGGCGTCGGTCAAAACTCAGCTTCAAACCCTCGGTTTTAGTCGCACCCATTGGATTTCGTGTTCTCAAGGTTTCATGCGTTTCTATACCATTAAACATCATATGGTTACGCATCCTTATCGTTAGCAGTCGTCATGCCAATCTGGGAAATCCGGGATGACGTCATCACCATGCCCCATGTTCGTGCAAGCATTTCATCCTGCCGCATACCTCTCTTAGTAAAAGAGTAAATTACGTAAAAGATGGTATCAAGAATCCTCATTCAATTGGAACACCCTCCGCCTCCACCTCCAGCTCCAGCTCCGCCTCCAAAGAGTCCACCGACCCAACCATAGAAGCTTGCTATAGTATTAGTGACCGAGTCAAGGCCGCCTGCGGCGTTTGCAACGCTTAGAACGAGTGCGACAACAGGCCCGAGAACTGGAATAAACGAAATTAATGCAGCGGTCGCTGCGCGCTTCTCGTAGTCTTCCAACGGTGGCAGTGTGACCTGTGCATTCTTAGAATAGGCGCGATGAACAGCCTTGCTGTTGTGTCCCAGTGCCTCCTGTGCGAATCGTTCAGGGTAACCGCAGGTCTTAGCGCGCTCGGCCCAGGCATACCGGTAGCTATGCAAGGTAATGCCACGGATCCCAATTCGTTTGCAGCACCGGGCGAATTCGCGCTTGGATCGTATTCCTAGCCAACACCCAAATCAACTGAATGTGGATCGTCTAGTTGTGAAAGTAGCGAGGCTGCGTGCGGGGATTATGCTCACTCGGCGTGGACGAAAAATATGACAATCGAGGCCGTGAAACCCGCTACTCCCGACTCACATTCCCAGTAAGGAAAACGACTAAGCGCCGCCTCTACCGGGCTCATCCGATCTAAAGACTCAAGACGGCTTCTCGTCCGGGCTCGGCGCTCTGAGCGCCCGGCGAAAATGCTTGTCGCCCGGTTTGCTGGATTTGCAATGCCCGCCACTCATCTCCAAACGGCAAGATGGCTCAGTTGGCAGAGCAGGGGGCTGAAAAAACGAATCGGCTATTTTGGCCCGAGTCGGCTGGACTCACCTGCTGTGAGCAAACCGCTACTTGCCAGTGATAAGATCGAATACGGACTTCATCTTGAATAAGCCTGAAGGCGCCCAAATTTTTTGGTCGGGTGACAACTCGGGTGACAACATTTCGGAGAAATGGCGTGAAAAAAACATACGGGGATAGTTCTCTTGGAGCAGGCGAAGACCCCATAGGAGCGGTGGCAAGTGGGTGCTATCATGCAATCGTGAACTACCTATTGCTCCCCGCAATCATGTTCCTTCTCTTGCTCATCGGTGGGTGTTATTACTTTGGAGGGCTCGTCATCGGTGAAAGTGTGCTCGGCCTAATTCTGTTGACATGCCTTATCGTCTTTTTACCTGGCGCACTTAACAGGAAGGCCTGACGGGAGCGGGAATTATAGACGGTGATGGCTGATGCTCAAAAAGCCATTTCCCATAGAGTCAGCCCAGTAATGCCGGAGTAATTCGTGCGTATCTGCCCATTCGAAATGGGCCAAATTATCGTTGAAGGTTTGAAGACGTGCGATCGGACGCGAAGCCGACCTCTGTGGACCTGCGCCGAATGGCATTTGCTTGCGGGCGGCCATCGCGAAGCCGCATTTGGCTACCAGGGATGACGCATAAGAATGCATCCGGGGGAGGCGTTTGGCCTTATGTTTTGCCTTTGTTCGATCGCATGCGGGGCCAAAGAAAGCGTGGACGCCCATCGGAAGTGACAAGGAATGCGAACTTCCATTGAAGAGTGGATGTCCTCACGAGCACAGCTTGTTGCCTCTTAGGGAATCCTCAGGTGTCGCCTTGATGAGGAGTTCGGCCACGCCCACGGCGATGACTCAATCGACGTAGGCATCGCCGCAGTGCGCGGAAACGCATTCCCCTCGCTGACTATGCCAGTCAACGAAGCACTAGGACAAGAACGACGATGAGGAGAACGAGGCCCAAGCCGCCGCCAATATAGATGGCGCTGCCAAGAACAGGTGCGAATAGGAGGTGCATAATGTAACTTTTGTTTTTGACGGCAAGGGTGCTCGCCATCGCTTTCCAAGTAGGTTACGCGATCGGCCGGTCTTTGGCTATGGGTCGTTGACCTACCGCAGCGAAATGCCCCGATGCAGCGGGATAATATCCAGAGGATGAAAGGCAGACGAAACAGTCATTCTAGGCTGAATTTGACCGAGTGATCGGGTGTTATAGGAGGCTGGATACTGGTCGCGAAACGCGATTGAGTTGCCCGATCCTTAGCACCCTGAATATTGGCGCCGGTTGACAACTCGGGTGACAACATTTTGATCGGTATTGGCGTGCCGGCCTCGACGCTTCAAGCCGCCGCCCTTGAATTGACGCCCGACGACCAGGGCCTATTGCTGAAGCTATGCCTCACGTCCATAAAGTTGCTCGCTACGTCCAGCTTCTTCGCGCCAATCCGGCACGCAGGGCGCCGCAGGTCCATGTCGTTGAGGCGACAACGGCTGACGATGTGCGTTTATGGCGGAGGACTGAAAAAACGAAACGGGTATTTTAGCCCATGTCATCCCCAATCATCTGGTGTCATGCCTAGTTGAATACGAATCCGTTTGGGGAAGGAATAGATCATCCCGAGTCATCCTGAGAGCGCCTAGATTTCTGAACCGGGTGACAACATTCTGGGGTCGAAGTTGACACGGCGGCAGGAATGTATCTACATGTAGATATGCCTACGACATCAACTCGCGCCAAACTCTTTCGGCATGGCGGATCTCAAGCTGCCAGATTGCCTCGCGAATTTCGTCTTCCCGGCACCGAGGCTGCGATATCACGCACTCCGACCGGCGGCGTTCTTCTTGAACCTCTCGATGCCGATTTCGAAGCCAGACGCCGGCGTTTCATCGCTCTGGCCGGCTCGTGTCCCGACCTTCTGGACGTTCCGCCGCACTCCGCGCCTGATGTTCCTCGCGACGAATGAACTACCTGCCAGACACAAACGCGGTCTCTGCCTACATGCGTGGGGACAATCCGAAGCTCGTGGAGAAAATGAAAGACTCCTTTGGCGAGTTATGCCTGTCGGTCATCGTGCTTGCCGAGCGAGAATTTGGCGTGACGAAGGGGTCCAACGCTAACGCTAGATTAAAACTCGCTGAGCTGGCTCAGACCCTCCCGGTTGAGCCGTTCACCAGGGACGACAGCACTCACTACGCAGCCATCCGCCACGATCTCGAAGCTCGTGGGGTTGGAATTGGGCCAATGGATACGCTCATCGCCGCACAGGCTTTGCGTCTTGGAGGCACAATCATTACTCGCAACGTCCGTGAATTTGGACGCGTACCTGGGCTGAGAATAGAGAATTGGCAGGATTGATACTGTTTCCACCTGACGGCGAAATTACTTGTCCCTCCGATTGATGGGGGCGTAATACCCGCCACTCGTCTTCAAACGGCAAGATAGCTCAGTTGGTAGAGCAGGGGACTGAAAAAACGAATCGGGCATTTTGGCCTGTGTCTTTCTTAGTCATCTGGGGACATAATTCACTGGATGCGGGAGCGGTTGCAGAAGGAGACCGATCATCCTGAGTCACCCTGAATACGCTTAGATTTCGAAGTCGGGTGACCACAAGGGTGACAACGGATTGTTCCTAATCCCACTGTTTGTGAAACGAGATAGCGCGCTGAGAACCAGCAGCTTTTTGCCATTTGAGAGGGTGATAGGCGGTCAAGATCCGTGAAGAGGGAAATGCGCCGGTGGTAGATCGACGGTGTGATAATTGTTCAACGCCTCGACCACTCGATAGAAGATCTGGGAATTCCGAGCGCAATTTCAGGCGCCCCAACTATTCGCCAGCATGCAACCTGCTGAGAAAATCCGCGCGACTGACAATATCCACATCCCGAAATCTTCCCAATGGCAGCAAATGTCGTTTGTCACCCGTGACGATCATGTTCGCATCAGATGCAAGCGCACACTCCAATACCATCTCGTCTCCGGGATCTGGGGTAGCGCCGCCAGCGCGCTCGGTTGGAAAGACCAAGATCGCTGCTTCTGTCAGCGCTTCTGCCCAAGCCGCGCAAGCGCGGTTCGGATACTCCCGGCGGAGCAATTCCATGGTTTCATGATACTCGGCAAGCAGCGCCGGACTAACCACAGCTTCACATCGCCCTTGGGCCCACGCCGCCAGACAATCAAACGGCGCACCGCGCCAAAAGGTCGCGCTCGCCACGACGTTCGTGTCGAAAACGACCCTCAAGATCAGCTTCCCTTGCGGACACGCTCGATAGCGCGACCAACCGCGATTTCATCCCGTTGTGATTGTTCGGGCAGTTCGCGCCCCGACAGCAGCAATGATCGGATGCGCCCTGGCGTCAACGCTCGGCGCTTGCGCAGCACAATGAGACCGTTGAAGGAGCCAACTTCCAATTCATCCCCGGGACGAATTCGCGCCTGCTCGCGGAGAGCCTCTGGGATGACCATCTGACCCTTGACCGATACTTTAGCAATCATGCGGTAAGGCTGGCCTTACTATGGAAAGAATCAACCTTTTCCGAGATTTAACGCATGCGTGTCAGCCCCAGTCACTCCAATTTCCGCTTGCCGCTCTCTCACTAACAGCAGTAATCGAACCTTTCCCACTACGGCAAGATAGCTCAGTTGGTAGAGCAGAGGACTGAAAAAACGAAACAGGCATTTTGGCCTGTGTCCTCCTGAGTCATCTGGGGTAATAATTCACTGGATACGGGAGCGGTTGCAGAAGGAGACCAATCATCCTGAGTCACCCTGAATACGCTTAAATTTCGAAGTCGGGTGACAACAAGGGTGACAACTTTCTTGAGAAAGTCCCAGCTACGAATGCACCCGGTCAGATTTTCTCGGCACAATGGTTCATTCGTCGTGCTTCCACTGTGATGAAGGATCGGCCTCCCTACTATAGTGGGGAAACGGGAAGGGAAAACTTCCGACGAGTCATTCCTGGAATTGCGAGTAACCTGGGGCGCATATTTCTTTGTTGGGCGCTGACAATATGTTTTGCCATTGCCTTCAGTTTCTACTGCTCATCGGATCATTCTGCGAATGATTGCAAACATCTGGCGTGGGTGGCGTCCTATGGCTCGTTTTCGGAACGTGTTTCAAGGGGTTCGCGACCGCTGTTTTTCATTTTTCGCGGCTGCGATCTTCGTTGGTGGAGGGATTGCCGGATCACCGGCCCACGCGCAGACATTACCCGGAGTGACGTGGACGACCTCAACCCACAAGCCGACGACGGGAGCCAACCCCCGATCCATTGTGGTGGGGGATTTTAACGGTGACGGCATTGCCGATATCGTGGTGGGACAAGCAGGTTCCATCGGCGTTTTTCTAGGCAACGGTGATGGCACCTTCAAGCCCGCCGATGCCGCCAATGACGGCATGACTTTCCAAGCCCCCCTGAGCGGCACGATAGCGATTGCCGCAGCTGCGTTCCAAAGTGGCAAGCCCGATGGAATCATCGTTGTGAGCAACACATACAACGCCATCATCTTCAGCAACGGAACGGGCGGTGAAATGGCACCCAGTCCCTTTTCCCTGACCACGTCCACTACTTCAGTGGCCACCGGCGCTTTGACTGGGAGCGGGAATAAGGACTTCGTCGTCGCCGGCCTCATCCCCAACACTCAAGATCCCGTGATCGCCATCTACCTAAACGCGGGGAATGGCGCGTTCGGGACACCGACGCTCATCCCCACTGCCGCCACTTCTCCTGAATTCCTGGCGGTGGGGGACTTCGTCGGAAACGGCCATTTGGATTTGGCCGTGACTGACGGCAACGCAGTGGATGTATTTCTGGGCGACGGATCAGGAAACTTTTCCCAAGGGGTGGGAGCGGCCGTTGGCAGTGGTCCCGTCAGCATCGCGGTGGCTGATTTCAATGGGGACGGCAAACAGGACCTGGCCGTTTTGAACCAAGCCGACGGAACGGTATCGGTGCTGTTGAGCATCGGGAATATTGGGCAGTTTACTGCGGCACCGACCGTGAAAGTGGGCAATAATCCCTCCAGTATCGTGGTGGGGGACTTCAACAAAGACGGAAAGGCGGACCTGGCCGTGACCAACCAAGCCGACAATACGGTAACGGTGCTGCTGGGCAACGGAGACGGAACGTTTGCGGCACCCATGACCTTGCCAGTGGGCACGGCTCCCACATCCTTGGCGGTTGGCAAATTCAACGGAAACGGCGACGTCGACCTGGCCGTGGTAAACAGTGGCGACAATACCGTGACAATCCTGTTGTCGCAGGTGACGGGGACGCCGACGCCAACTCCGACGCCCACGCCGACGCCCTCTGGAGGCGGTGGGGGAGGCGGGGGCGGAAACGGAACCGCACGTCTCATCAATATCTCCACCCGCGCGGAGGTCGGGACCGGAGGCAACATCCTGATCCCTGGATTGGTGATCGGCGGAAGCGGAACGGAGACGCTCCTCATCCGTGCCGATGGCCCTGCGCTGACGCAGTTTGGCGTCGGTGGAGCCCTGGCCCAGCCGAGCCTGAGCGTGTTTAACAACGCAGGTACCGTGATCGCCTCAAACACGGGCTGGGGAACCAATGCCAACCCAGCCCAGATCGCGAGCACGACCGCCTCTGTCGGAGCCTTTGCGCTACAAACGGGCAGCGCGGATTGCGCATTGATCGCCAGCCTGCCCGCGGGTGCCTACACGGTCCAGGTCTCGGGCGTAGGCGCTACCACCGGGGTTGCCCTTGCCGAAGTCTACGAGGTGTCGGCAAGCGGCACCCGCCTTATCAACATCTCCACCCGTGCCCAGGTAGGGACAGGAGCCAATATCCTCATTCCCGGCTTCGTGATTTCAGGCTCCGGCAACGAGCAGTTGCTCGTGCGCGCCGACGGGCCCGCCCTGACGCAATTCGGCGTCAGCGGGGCATTGGCGCAGCCGAGCCTGAGCGTGTTCAACAACGCGGGGACGGTGATCGCCTCCAACACGGTCTGGGGAACGAATGCCAACCCAGCCCTGATCACGAGCACGGCAGCCTCCGTCGGCGCTTTTGCGCTGACTCCAGGAAGCGCTGACAGCGCCCAGATTGTGAACCTCACGTCGGGCGCCTACACGATGCAGATTACTGGGGTGGGCAACACGACCGGCGTCAGTTTGGCGGAGGTTTACGAGGTTCCAGTGCAATGAGGAACGGGTTCGGCGTCTGGTTCGCTGCATTTGAAGAAACAGATCCAGATTTCGGCCAAACAGAGATCCGCGAGCTTTTGATCCTTGGTATCCGGCAATCGGCGAAATCGCTTGTCACTCAATCTAATGGGAGCGTAATACCCGCCACCCATCTTCGCTTGGCAAGATAGCTCAGTTGGTAGAGCAGAGGACTGAAAATCCTTGTGTCGCCGGTTCGATTCCGGCTCTTGCCACCACTTTCAAAACGACCCGATTGCAACACTTGTGGGTTCTTTGGCCCTTGATCTGGACCGGGTGCCTTGGAACGAACGCTAGGGTAGATTCGCCCGAATCTGGGCAAGAAGTTGCCGGGCCATCTCATTCTCGGGCTTGATTCGCAAGAACGCCTCGAGTTGCTCCGCCGCTTCATTTTCGCGGCCAGGGATGCGGAGCAGCGCTCCGGCGAGGTTAAAGTGGAAATCGGCGTAACCCGGCATCAACCGGATCGCTTCCTTATATTCGGTGATCGCGTCATCCATTAGGTCGGCCTTCCTCAAGGCGTTCGCGAGGTTGTTGTGCGCCTCGGCAAGATCGGGATTGATGCGCAGTGTTTCCTTGAACTCAGCGACCGCGTCGTTCAACCGCCCCGGCGTATTGTGCCAGACGATCCCCAGGTTGTTGTGCGCGGCGGCAAAATTCGGCTGAAGGCGCAAGGCCTCCTGAAGATGGGCGATCGCCTCATTCGACCGGCCGGGCATTCTCGAAAGTATGGCGCCCAAATTGCTATGCGCCCCGGCGTAATCCCCCTTCTGGCGAAGGGCCTCCTCATATTGGGAAATCGCCTTTTCTGGATCCCCGCGATGTTCATAGATCATGCCCAGATTGTTATGGGCCAGCCAGGCGCCGGGATTTTCTGCGATGGTGCTTTGCCACAGCGCCTCCGTATCATGGTATTTCGGGCACTCCCGGGCGGTGAGCGCGGCGAGCACCGACAGGAGCAAACCGCAAAGGAGCGGCGCCAGGACGGACCGCCCCTTCCATGGGAAGCCGAGAGAGGTCGTAATCGCGGCGGCCGCCAGGGCCAGCGGCCCGATACTGGCGAGATATTGGAAGTGGTCGCCGACAAAGGAATAGCGCCAGAAATACGTGTCAACCAGACCCAGCACCGGGAGCAGCGCCACCAGGAAGTAGGCAAACGAGAAGAATACGGGCCTTATCCTCCCTTCGCGATTCCACCAGAGGATGAGGAGCGCGAGGCACGCCGCCGCCGAGGGAAGATAGGATGCCGCTTGCGTCCAGCCGACGTGCCAGCGCGGGTAGATGAAGATGAGGGGGCTGGGCCACGCGAGCTTGCCGAGGTAGAACCAGACCACGTTGCCGGCGGCTGCAACGCGCTCGGGCAGCGCCCGGGCCCACTGCGGGTCGTTTGCGCCCTCAAGGCGCTGCGTCCACAGCGTCAGGACGCCCGAGGCAAGGGACATCGCGAAGACCGGCAAAAGCGCTATCAATGTGCGCCACCGCCAACGCCCGCTGATCCACCACGCGCACAGGAGAAGCGCGACGGGGAGGACGACGGTCGAGGACTTGCTGGCCATGGCCATCGCGGCGCTGGCGAGCGCCAGCGCGTAGTCCCGCGCCCGGGAGTCCCGGGCTGCGCCCCCCTCCGCCGCAAGCCATCGGACAAAGAAGAGGGCCGACAGCAGGTAGAACAGGCACGACTGGGTGTTCTTCAGCTCGGTGATCCACGCCACCGTCTCCGCCTGCACGGGGTGGAGCGCCCAGAGCGCGGCGCCCAGCCAGGCACCGCGGACGCGCAGGCTCTTCAGGACCCGCCAGAGAAGCACCGCGCAGGCCCCGTGCATGAAGACGTTGACGACATGGTACGGAAGCGGGTTAAGGCCCCACAGTGCGTGCTCCATCCAGAAAGTGGTCAGCGTAAGGGGGCATATTCGCGCCGCACGGCTGGTCCAGATGTCCATCAATCCCAGCGGGCCGACTATCACGGGATTGGCGGTCAGGTGCCTGTCGTCATCCCACATGAATCCCGCGTGCCGCACGCGCTCGTATGCTATGAGCGTCATGACCAGCAACGCCAGGCCGGGAAGCCAGTCCCTGCGCCAGGATGGGGCGAGTTGAAAAGCCGCGGCTGCCGGGCGCGCCGTCGCCGCGCCGCGATCAGTTTCGTTCTTTGGGCTTCGGCTCATCCGGTTTCCATCTGTTGAGACCTGCACGATATGAATTCGGACGGGCGCTGCACGCCCGATTGTCTGGAATGCGGCCGGGGATCCGGCGCGCGGTGAATTGGCGGAGCCCCCCTGTTCGGGCGCTGCCTTCAAGACTGGATTCACCGCGATTGCAGATTCGGGGATCCCCGACTAACTTTTCGGTTGAAAGGTGAAGTGATCGGCCCGGTTTCGCTGTTATTCATAGTAGCCATGCATGCCCTAAGCCGATTCCTGCCGGCGTTGCTCATCGGGCTCCTGATCCAGACGGTCGGGGCCTCGGAATCGCCGCCCGATTCTGCGAACGCGGGATCCAAGGCCGCGGCCGCCGCCCCCGAGAGGCCCGAGGAATCACTGATGCCCTCGATGCCCGCCAGGGTCGTGATCAAGGTCATGGGCAAGCCCGATAGCGTCAAACCCGTGAAGGGGCGGGAGGGGAAGGCCGAGGTCTGGTTGTATTCCCGCCAGGTCAGCGACAGGGTCGACTACGTGCAGCTTTCCGTGCCGATCATGGGAGCCGTCCCGAGCGGGAACGGAACCGCCCGCAGAGCGGTGACAGGCGAGAAACTGGAAACCCGGGCGGAGCATCACATCACCACGGAGGTGATCGAGCTGCTGATGTTCAACGGCGCCTTTGTCACCCAGAAGGTTTCTCGCGCGGAGTCGGTGAAGATCTATTGACCCTGCGCCGGCTCGCACTCAGGGCTCCAGGCGCCTGCGAAGTTCGGGCGGCAACAGATCGACTGCGAGCTCGCGCAGCCGCGGGTCCGCGATCCCCAGACCAAGCGCCTTGCTCAATTCCTGCAGGCGGTAGAGCGAGCCCGTGGGGAGCGCGCGCAGCCTTGCGTCGTCGGCGTCCGCGAGGCAGTGCGTCACCTCCACGCGGGCCAGGTCGACCTGCTGCGCCTGCGCCAGGACAACCGCGAGGCCGACCCGCCGGTCCCACGGCAGGGTCCGGTCCGCTCCGCCGGAAAGGCGGTGCAGCAGCAGATCGACCGTCTGGGCGAAGGCGCCCTTGTCTCCCCGCGCGATCTCGACCTGCGCCCGGCCGACGAGGGCGTCGAGATCCGCCGGAAAGCGCCGCAGCGCCGCACCCGCCGAGGCTGCGAGTTCCGTCTGGTCCATTTCGGCGAAATACTCCGCGAGGCGGCTCTGCGCCGTTGCGTCGTCCTGGTCCTCGACCACTTCGAAGACCGCCGCCTGCTCTTCGAACCCGCCGATCCTGATGATCGGATAGGCCACCGGCCGCAGCCAGGGCGGCAGCTCCCAGCGCTGGAGCCGGCCCATGAACGTGTCCTCGGGCCGCCCTTGCCCCATGCGCGCATACACGTCGAGACGGGAATCCCACGACGGGACGACGATGTGGGTCACCCCGCGCCGTTCGACCTGTTCCCTGGCCTCCTCGGGCGTCGACGCGCTGGCGATCCGGACCGCAGCCTCGATTCCGTCCCGATTCTCCCAGCCGGGGGCCGCGAGACCGCGGAGTCCGCCGAAATAATGCAGGGTGACCGTCTCGTTGAACGGCGCCAGGACCACCGCCCTCGCTCCCGCGTGCAGCGCCAGCCACCGGGCCAGGTCCCGCTCGACCAGCCCGACAACCTCGGTCTCCCTGAGCGGGGCCCCGGCCACGCTGACCGCCCGCCGAAGGACCTGGATACCGGGCACCAGAACCAGCGCCATGAAACAGGCCAACGCCAGGCGGCCCGGCAGGCGATCGATCGCCCTGGGCATCGAGGCCGCCGCCGCGGTGAGCAGCGCGAGCAGGAGCGCGTCCGCCCCGCTCCACCAGGTGAGCTCGCGGCACGCAAACCCGAGCGCGACCACTACCGGGCCCAGCGCGATGGCGATCGAGGCGCGGGCGCCGGGGCCGGTCCCGCGGCGCACGAGCAGCCAGATCGCCGGCCAGATGAGGAGCATCGGCAGGAGCGTCGCCAAGAGCATCGCGGACAAGCCATCGCGGGCGACCCACGATGGGAGGTCGGTGGCGGCCGGGCTGTCCTGCAGCCTTGCGAGACGCAGCGAGGGCAGGTCCAGAGCCATGAAACCCGGGTCGTGGGCCCGCCACATGGCGACCGGCACCGCCGCCATGGCAAGCAGGGCGAGCGCGCCAACGGCGTTGTCGCGGAGGCTCCGCTCGGGCTTCCTCCGCTTGTGCCATGCCGCCGCAATGGCGTCGGCGGCAAGCACTCCGCCGGCGGGATTGGGAGGGCCGGTTTCGGGCTTCCTCTGCCGGATCCAGGCTCCCGTCTGCGCCAGCAGTTCCCCAGCCCCCAGCCACGCGAGCCCATAAAGGGGGTGGACGGCCTGGAGCTGAAGCGACCCCATGTGCGCCGGAGAATATTCGGCCAGGTAGGCCCCGAGGCTGGCCGCGGCGCCCCCGAGCGCCCACGCGCGCCAAGGGGCGATCCCGGGCGCTTCGGCCGGTGCATTTGCCCTGTCGCCCCGAGCGGCCTCCTCAGCCATCAATGCGCCCAGCGCTATTCCGATAAGGACGGGGATCTGGTGGGGCACGCTGATCCACAATCCAATGCCGCCCGCAAAGCCTGCCAGGAAGAACCACCGGCGCGCGCGCCGGCTGGCGCCCGACCCGTCCGAATGGGCCGCGCCGATCCCTGCCAGCAGCGGAAGCACGCTCCAGACGGAGCATGCCTGCGCCAAACCGTGGTCGGCGGGCGCCCCCGGAAGGAACTCCGAGGCGAGCGGGAACAGGGCCACCAGCCCGATTGAGAAGACCGCGGCCGGAAAGCAGCCAAACTGCCACGCGACAAAAACCGCGGTGCCCACGAGCAGCAGCATGTGCAGCAGCGGGTCCGCGAAGAGCGCTGCCCGCTCCAATGACTTGCCGAGCGGGCGGCCGGACACCTCGTTGTCGGCCCAGGCGAAAAGCCCCAGCCACCACCTGTAGGGTGAGGCCGCATGCACATCGCGGCCGAGCGGCGCGTTCTCGTAGTCCACGTGGCGCACCCGCCATTCGCCGCGCTCGAACATGTGCCTGGCCTGGTCGAGCCATTCATAGCTTTCGCTGTCGTTGCCCGGCACGATCTGCCGGGGCTGCCATCCGGCGTCCCCGGCGGGCGCCTCCGCCACGGACCACCCGGAGGTCTCCGTCACGTGAACAACCCGCTGGATCCGGCGCATGTTTATCCAGATCAGGAACCCGAACGCACAGAGCGGTATTGCCAGCCACGCGCGGGATGAGAGCCGGGATGGGGTGCTCACTGGAGTCGCTGCATTTGCCGCAATTCTCGGAATCACGCACGCAATCGCACAAAGAAGGTCGGGGCAAGCAAAGTTCGGGCGCGCGGTGCCGGGCGGAACCGCGCGTCCGGCAAGACGCGCAGATAGTTGTTTATTCGCCGCGGTCGACCGCCCAAGATCCACTTTGCGATGGCGAAAACCGCCGGTTCCGTTCCATTCTCAAGGATGCCCCAAAAAGATGGCGCGTCGGCCCCCGGGCCGGTCCCCAACGGACCGGCAAGGCAAGCCGCGGCGGGCCTGCGGGACATCATCGACCGCCGCTCGTTCCTGAGGTCGGCATTCGGGGGATCGCTCGGGTTGGCCGCGTCGCTCGCGTGGCCCGTGAGGCTGACGGCCGGCTTGGGCTCCGGCGGATCGGGCCCGGCCGCGGCCAAGGCCGCAGGGTCCGCCCAGCCGGAGAGCAACCGAAAGATGGCCGCGCTCCTCGAGAAGATCACGCGCGAGGCGGATCCCCTGAAGAATCCCTTCCGGAACAAGGAGCAGGCTGCGATCCTGAGTGCGCTCAAGGAGCGGACCTCCGATCCCCGGCAGCTCTTCCAGCTCAGGATCAAGCTCGCGTGGCAGTTCCTGGACGCCGGCGACACGAACGGGGCCCTCAAGGAGTACGACGCGATCCAGCAGTACATGGAGGACAACGGGGTTCCCCAGGAGGAGCGCAAGGAGGTGGAGTGGCTGACATTCAAGGCGGTGTGCTACCTGCGGATGGGAGAGAACGAGAACTGCCTCGCCAACACCAACGCCGACTCGTGCCTCTTCCCGGTCCGCGGCAAGGGGGTGCACACGGTGCAGCGCGGCTCGCGGGGCGCCGTCGCGGTCCTGACCGAGCTGCTCGACAAGTACCCGGGGTGCCTGCGCGCGCGCTGGCTCCTGAACATCGCCTACATGACCCTTGGCGAATACCCCGACAAGGTCCCGTCCAAATGGGTTCTCGATCCCAAGCTCTTCGAGTCGGACTACGACATCAAGCGCTTCCCCGACATCGCGCCCGCGGTGGGGCTCGACGTCCACGGCCTCTCGGGGGGCGTCGTCCTGGAGGACTTCGACAACGACGGGTTCCTCGACGTGATGGTCTCGGCGTGGGGTCTCAATGACCAGCTGCGGCTGTTCCACAACAACGGGGACGGGACGTTCACCGAGCGCACCGAGGAGGCCGGCCTCCTCGGCCTCACGGGCGGGCTCAACATGGTCCACTGCGACTACAACAACGACGGGTTCATGGATGTGATGGTGCTTCGGGGCGCATGGATGTCGACCGAGGGCCATTATCCGTTCTCGCTCTTGCGCAACAACGGCGACTTCACCTTCACCGACGTGACGGAGGAGGCGGGGCTCCTGAGGCTGCGCCCGACGCATTCGGCGGCATGGTTCGACTACAACGGCGACGGCTGGCTCGACGTCTTCGTTATCAGTGAGACGAAGAACGGCGACCGGGTTTCCTGCGAGCTCTACCGCAACAACGGCGACGGCACGTTCACCGAGTGCGCGGCCGAGAATGGCCTCGACTACGTGGGGTTCTTCAAGGCCGCCGCGACCGCAGATTACAACAACGACGGGCGCCCGGATCTTTTCCTCTCGCGCCTCGACGGCCCCAGGATCCTCCTGCGCAACGACGGCCCGGCCGGCCCCGACCGGTCGCCCGGCGCCCGGTGGCGGTTCACGGACGTAACCGACGAGGCGGGCATCACCGGGCCGCCGGAGTCCTTCACCTGCTGGTTCTGGGACTACAACAATGACGGGTGGCCCGACATCATGGTCACCGGCTACCTCATCCAGGACGCGGGCGACATCGCCGCGGATTACCTTGGCCTGCCGTACGCCGGGCAGCGCCCCAAGCTCTACCGCAACAACGGCGACGGCACGTTCACCGATGTCACCAAGGAATGCGGCCTGGACCGGCTGCTCCTCACGATGGGCGCGGGTTTCGGCGACCTGGACAACGACGGCTGGCTGGACCCCTATTTTGGCACCGGGAACCCGGACCTGTCCACGCTCATCCCGAACCGGATGTTCCGCAACGACGGCGGCAGGCGCTTCCAGGACGTGACGACGTCCGGAGGGTTCGGCCAGCTGCAGAAGGGCCACGCGGTCGCCTTCGGCGACATCAACAACAGCGGAACGCAGGACATCTACTGCGTCATCGGCGGGGCCGTCTCGGGCGACACCTTCCAGAACCAGCTCTTCGCGAACCCGGGCCACGGGAACAACTGGCTCAAGCTCAAGCTGGAGGGAGTGAAGACAAACCGCGCCGCGTTCGGGGCCCGCATCAAGGTCGTGCTGCAGACGGACGAGGGGGAGCGGGCCATCCACCGCATCGTGGGCTCCGGGAGCAGCTTCGGGTCCACCACGGTGAGGCAGGAGATCGGGCTGGGGAAGGCCACCGTCATCAAGCGAGTCGAGGTATTCTGGCCGGTCCCGGGAATCACCCAGGTGCTCGAGGGACTGGAGATCAACCGGTTCTACCACGTGAAGGAGGGGGCCGCCGAGCCGACCAGGGTCGACCTCAAGAGCTTCAAGTGGCCGGTCGCCCTTGACGCGTAGGACCCGTTCTGCCGTGACGCCTCCGGGATCCACAAACATGACAACGTTCAAGATCCGGTTCATTTGGGGCCTGATGCCGGCCTTTGCGCTCGCGGCCGCCGGAGCGCAGCCCCCCCAGAATGCCGGCAACTTTGATCCGGCCGTGGAGGCCGTCCAGCCGTCCTCAAGCCTGTCCGCAAACGCGACGCAGGCCTTCCCGCTCACCACGTTCTCGGCCTTCGGGACGTCCCTTGCGCAAACCGGCCACTTTGCGGAGCTGGGGTGGAGCGAGGAGCAGTTCAACGCCTTTCTCGACGGGATGCGCGCGGCCTTCCAGGGCAAGGGGTACCCCATGGATCCAGCGGCCCAGCGGTTCGCATTCGAAATGAGCCGGCGGATCGGCGATGTCGTGGCGCGCGAAAAGCGGCAGGCGGTGGTATGGATCCCCAACCAGAAGGGGCAGGCTGGAAAGTACTTCAAGGAGATGCAGAAACGCCTGAGCCTGCAGGTCGCGGACAGCGGCCTCGGCTACAACGTCCAGCCGGGCCAGAACGGGATCAGGCCCCGCCCAGGCGACACGATCGTCCTCACCTGCCACGCAACGGCGGCCAACGGCGTCACCAAGTTGGCGCAGCTTTCCTGCGAGCGGCTCCAGATAAAGATGGAAGGCATGCTTCCCGGCCTGATGGAGGGCCTCCGGATGATGACGGTGGGCAGCCAGGCCGTCTTCGTGCTGCCGCCCAACCTCACCTTCAGCGACGGGCAATGGCCCGAAGGCGTGGAGCGTGACTCCCCTCTGGTGTACTGGGTCACGCTCCACAACGTGTTCGCCGCGGAGACGCAGCCCTGATCTGGCTTGGGAGCCATCCGCCGGAATCAGTCGCCCGCGGGGCGCGGTTCCATGCAAGGAAACTTATGGGAGGGCTTCCTGGCCGGAATTCTCGACTGCCGGAAGACGACAAGTGTAGACAAGGGGGCGCCGAGGGATCATCGAAGGCTCTTCCAACGACCGACTCCAGACAGCACGCCCCGTCCCAGATGAGTTCGCCCGATCCCGCCGACTACATTGCCCGAATCGAGGGCGACCTGCGCCGGAACATTCTTCCCTTCTGGATGGACCGGGCCGTCGCCGGAGGGGAGCGCGGCTTCCTTGGGGCGCTGACGAACGACCTCGTGCCCGACCCGGCCGCCGAGCGCGGGGCCCTCCTGACCTCGCGCATCCTCTGGACCTTCGCCGCCGCCTACGGCCGATACCGGGACCCGGCCTACCTCAGGATGGCGGACACCGCCTACGCAGACCTGACCGCGCATTTCCACGATCCGAAGAACGGAGGCTTCTGGTGGTCCATCGCCGCCGACGGCCGGGTCCTGCGCGACCGCAAGCAGGTGTACGGCCACGCGTTCGCCATCTACGCGCTGGCGGAGTACCACGCCGCCACGGGCCGCAGCGAGCCCCTCGAGCGGGCGATCGCCGTATACAGGCTGCTCGAGGGGCACGCCACCGAGCGCCGCCACGGCGGATACCTGGAGGCGTTCGACCGGGCGTGGAATCCGATTGCCGACATGCGCCTGAGCGAGGTCGACCTGAACGAGCCCAAGTCGCAGAACACCCACCTCCACGTCATGGAGGCGTACACCCGCCTCCTGGGCGTATGGCCCGACCCGGGCCTGCGCCGGGCGCTCGCCGGGATCGTGGAGATCATGCTCTCCAGGATAGTCGACCCGGCAACCGGGCACCTCGGCTTGTTCTTCTCGGAGGACTGGTCGCCGCGGTCCGACCGGGTCTCGTACGGGCACGACATCGAGGCGGCATGGCTCCTCACGTGGGCCGCGGACGTCCTGGACGATCCCGCGCTTGCCGCCCGGATCCGGACGCTGGCCGTGAAAATTGCGGAGGTCACGCTGGCCGAGGGTGTCGATTCCGACGGCGGAGTCTTCAACGAGGCTGGGCCGGGCGGCCTCACGAACACCGACAAGGAATGGTGGCCCCAGGCCGAGGCGGTCGTCGGCTTCATCAATGCCTTCCAGCTGTCCGGGCAGGAGCGGTTCCTCGCTGCGGCGTTCCGGACGTGGGACTTCATCGAGCTCAAGCTTGTTGACCGCCTGCACGGCGAATGGTTCAGGGGCGTCACGCGGGATGGCCGCGTGCTCGAGAATGAGCTCAAGGTCAGTTTCTGGAAATGTCCTTACCACAACGGCCGCACCGGCCTCGAGGCCGTGCGGCGCCTGCGCGACCTCTCGGGCCGCGCCGGCAGGGGCCTAATGCAAAAATGAAAAAAAAGCTCCCCTCAAGCCGGGCGAAGGCCGCATCCGCCCCGTCCCGCGAAAAGAATCCCGGAATCCAGGCCGGGGCGCCCAGTGCCTGGGCCGCCCGGCTCCGCAGGCTCCGCGCCGAGCACGAGAGGTTCCTGTCGCGCAGGAATCCGGTCGACCGCAGCTGGGACAACGGCGTCTTCGAGCGCTTCGTGCACCCGGCGATCAGCTACCGCCACGCGCCGATAGAGTGGCGCTTCGACCTGAACCCGAGGACCAACCCGTTCCTCATGGAGCGCCTTGGCGTCAACGCGACACTCAACCCGGGGGCCTTCCTCTGGCATGGCAAGGCGCACATGGTCGTGCGCTTCGAGGGCCACGACCGCAAGAGCATCTTCGCGGTCGCCGAGAGCCCCAACGGCATCGACAACTGGCGGTTCTGGGACGAGCCCGTCGACCTTCCCGAGCTCCGGCCCGAGACGAACGTCTATGACATGCGCATCACGTTCCACCAGGACGGCTGGATCTACGGCGTGTTCTGCGCCGAGGCGAAGGATCCCGATGCAAAGCCCGGCGACCTCTCCAGCGCCGTCGCGGCGGCGGCCATCGTGCGCACGCGCGATTTCAAGAAGTGGGAGCGCCTTCCCAACCTCAAGACCCCCGCGTCGCAGCAGCGCAACGTGGTGCTCCACCCGGAGTTCGTGGACGGCCGGTATGCCTTCTATACGCGCCCGATGGACGGCTTCATCGATGTCGGCTCGGGCGGCGGCATCGGCTGGACCCTGTGCCAGGACATCGCGACCGGGGTGACCGGCCCCGAGGCCATCATCGACGGGCGAGCCTACCACACGATCAAGGAGGTGAAGAACGGCCAGGGGCCCGCCCCCATCAAGACCCAGGGGGGATGGCTCCACCTCGCCCACGGCGTGCGCGCCTGCGCCTCGGGCCTGCGCTACGTCCTCTACATGTTCATGACCTCGATCGACGATCCGTCGCGGGTCATCGCGCGGCCGGGCGGCTATTTTCTCGCGCCGTACGGCAACGAGGGCGTCGGGGATGTTTCCAACGTGACCTTCAGCAACGGCTGGGTGCAGCTCGCCGACGAGGCCAAGACCGTCCTCATCTACTACGGCGGCTCGGACACGCGCTGCTACGTGGCGAGGTCGACCGTCGACAGGCTGGTCGACTGGTGCCTCCACACGCCCGAGGACGCCCTGACCAGCCGCCGCGCGGTCGATCAGCGCCTGGCGCTCATCCGGGCCAACAGGGCCCTCCTGGGCCGCTGAATCCGCTGTGCAGGCGATGCTCCCCAGGTTCCGGGCGATTCTCATCCTTGCCTCGGGCGCGGGCCTCGGGCTGGCGCCATTCGCGCGGGCGGGCGACGGAGCGGCGGCGCCACCTGCGCCCGCGATCGCCGTGGGGGATCCGGCCGGGTTCCTCGCGGACGCGTGCGGCCGCGCGGACGGCGCCCTGGCGCGGTCCGACCTCGCCGCCTACCGGGGCTGGATAAAGTACCTGCGCCTCGACGCGGTGGCGGCGCCGGCAAAGGCGCACCGGCTCGGCGAATGGGTGCGGCGCATCGAGGCCGACCCCAATCTGCTGGCCACGATGGGCGGGGTGCAGGAATGGGCCTACGAGTCGCCCGTCGACGATTCGGGCCAGCCCTTCAGGATCGCCATACCGACGGACTACGATCCCGCGCGCCCGGCGCCGCTCACCGTCTACATGCACGGCTACAGCGGCAACCACATCGAGCATTCGGCGGGGATGCACGCCCACCCGGGTTCCTTTGACATCGCCGTGCTCGGGCGCTCCCGCGGCGGCGGCTACCGCGCCCTCTCGGAGGCCGACGTGCTCCAGGCCGTCGACTATGTCGAGGCGCACTGGGCGATCGATCCCGACCGCGTCAGCCTGAACGGCGGCAGCATGGGCGGGGGCGCAACCTACCGGCTGGGCTCGCGCTACCCGCACCTCTGGTCCTCCGGCCGCCCGACCTGCGGCTACGCCAGCTACCTGCCGATGGGCAACCTCGTCACCCTGCCGATCTACGCAACCCACAGCGCCGACGACCCGACCGTGTCCGTGCTCCACGACCGGGGGCCGCTCGCCCTGCTGCGCGAGCTCGGCGGGCAGGTAGTCTATGACGAGACCGACGGCTACGGGCACGCCGTGTGGAACTACAAGGAGGGCAACGAGCGCGGCCTGGCGTGGGAAAAGTCCCAGGTGCGGCCCGACTCGCGCACGGTGCGCCGTGTCGACTACACTGCGCTCGACGGCGGGGCGGTGCGGGGCTGGTGGGGGGAGATTGCGGAGTGGGGCGCCGCGCCGCGGCCCGCCCGCTTCGTCCTGGTGGCCGGCGATCCCAACCTGCTCCATGCCGAGCTGACAAACATCGCCCGACTGCGCCTACGCCTCGCGGAATCGCCCTTCGACCGCAAGCGGTCCCTGCAGGTTTCCGTCAACGGCGCCGTCCCGTTCTCCCTGCCGGCGCCGCTGCCCGGGAGCGCCGTCCTTGTGCTCGGCGCAAAGGGGTGGGGCCCCGAGGCCGAGTCCGGGCCGCCGCCGTTCCGGCTGCACACCCCGGGCAGCGCGATCCTGCTCTACGGTGGTGAGCCGCTCCTCATCGTCTACGGCACGCGCGGCAGCGATGCCGAGCGCAGGGCGATGCGCGCAGCGGCCGTCGCCGCGAGCAAGAGCCCGAGTCCAGCGTGGCCGGACGACGCCGGCGAGGCCGCCCCCGACGGGGTTCCCCACAACCAGAATCTCTACGGGCGGCTGAGCACCAAGGAGGATGTGCAGGTGACCGATGCCGATATTGCCCGCTGCCATCTTGTTCTCATCGGAACCGCGGCGCAAAACGCTGTTGTGGCCCGTGTCGCCGACGCGCTGCCGGTGCATCTCGGCGAAGGGGGCATCACGTGCAGCGACGGCGCGCGGTTCCCGGGCAGCGGGCTCGCGCTGGGGCTCGTGCATTACAATCCCCTCGCCCCAGGGCGCCTCATCTTCTGGGTAGCGTCGTACGACCCGGCGGCGTACGCCGCGAACTCGGCGATCCCCGCGACGATGGCCGGCGGCGGGTTTCACACGGCCAACGCGTTCGGCGCGGACCTGCTCATCATGCCCGCTGGATCCCCGACCCTCGTCGCGGCCCGCAGCTTTGACTCCCGCTGGCGCTGGGTCCCAGGGCGCGAGGCCTCGCCGCTAGTGCCCGGCTCGCTCGGGGCGGCCGGGGATTTTTCGCGCGCGGTCGGGAAGGCCATCAGCCGGGCCGCCGCCGCCGACTTCTCAGTCGTCGGATCCTACGGTTCGGCCGCCGCGCCGCCGTTTGCCGCAGGCGTCACGCGCGTCTCGGACGTAACGCCGCTTTTTTCCAACATCCCGATCGGCGTCTTCGAAATGTCTGGGACAGAAGTCCTTGAAATGGCCCGGCGCGCCCCCGCAAAGGGCCCGGATTCCCTGATCATAGCCGGTCTGGACTCCGCGAAGGTGGAGGCTGCGCATGTATATCACATAGCATTGCCAATCAATATGCTATGGATTCTGAGCGCTGTCGTCCAGCCACCGCCGGGCAACTACAGGCTCACCGGCCTCGACACCGGCGACGCGATCGAGCGCTTTCTTCTACAATAGGCGGCTACGCGATGCGGCGGGGCAGGGCGGTCACGGCTGCCCGGCTGCCGGCGGGGCGGACAGGGTGAGGGTGGCCGCCCCGGCCGGATAGCCGTGCTCGGAAGATAGGCCCGAGGGCCACCTGACGCGGATCTTCCTCGGCGGATTGGATTCCGGGTATCCGAAGAAGCTTGCGGAGGTCGACTGGCTGTAATGGCCCGAGCCAGCATAGACCTCGCTCGTCTCCGTCGAGCCGTCGGCCAGCTCCACGGTGATCCTTGCGCCGACAGCGGTCGGGTTCCCGGCGGCTCCGCGCAGGAGGATCCGAAGCGGCCTGTGGCCGACGGCCCCCCGGTTGTGGAACGCCAGCGTCGTGCCGTTGTTCCTTGTCACGAGGAAGTCGGCCCAGCCGTCCTGGTCGAGGTCGAATGCGGCAAGGGCCTTTGCGTCCCCCGGCACGACAAGGCCGCTCTCCAGCGGCGGGACGACAGCGAAGTGCCCATGCCCGTCGCCGCGGAGAAGCTGGCTCAAGCCGCCGTCGAAGCGCCCCACCGAGATGATTGGCGCAAAGGAGTTCTGCACGGCATAGACGCCGATGTGGCCGTCGCCCCAAAAATCCCCGGCGACCATGCCCTGCAGCGGGGATATCTGGGCCTCGTGCGGCAGGGGTTCGAACCGGTAGGTGCCGTCGGGCTGGCTCAGGAACACGCCGCTGCGGAGCTCGGTCGCGGCGAAGCGGCGGGCCCTGGCCAGCTTCTCCTCGCCCACGATCTGGCCGAGATTGGCCCTGGCATAGGAGTCGTACGTCGGAAAACGCTTCAGGACCGCGGGCAAGGCGGCTCCGAGGTCGCGGCGGCTGCGCCTGGGGTAGAGTACGCTTCCCTCATAGTACCCCTCGACGAGCTGCTTCGGGCCCCCGTCCTTGAAGTCGCCGTAGAAGAGCAGCGCCGGGTGGGCGGGATCGGCGGCGTAAGCCGTGTTCAGGCCGACATTGCCGACGACGTAGTCGATCCGCCCGTCCCCGTTGAAGTCCGCGGCCGCGATCGAGGTCCACCATCCGGTGCCGGCCGAGGCGAAGCCGGCCCTCTCGGACCAGTCCTCAAAGCCCTTGCCCTGGCTGTTGTGGAAATACCTGACGCCTCCCCAGTCCAGCGCGAGAACCAGGTCCGGCCAGCCGTCCCCGTCGACGTCGGTCCACAGGGCCGAGGTCACCATCCCGACCTCGCGAAGCCCAGGCGCAAGGCTGTCGGTCACGTCCTCGAACTTTCCCCCGCGGTTGGCGAGGAGCTCGCTCCTCGGGGCGAGCGGATACTGGCCGGGCAGGACCCGCCCCCCGATAAACAGCCCCAGCCGGCCGCTGTGGTCGAAGTCGGCCGCCGCAACCGAGCCCACGCTCACGGGCAGCTGGGGCAGCGCGTCATCCGGGGCGGGCCGGAACCCGCCGTGGCCGTCGTTCAGGAACAGCCTGGGCTGGTACTCCTGGGCCCCGGCCGGCAGGGAGTTGCCGCCCTTGGTCACAAGGAGGTCCTGCCTCCCGGTGCCCGCGGAATCGAACAGGAGCACCGGCCCGTCGTCGACCATGGTGCCCGTCGGGACCCCCGCCGAATCCGTCACGAGGAACTGTCCCGAGGCGGACGCGTGCAGAATCCGCAGGGAGTCGCGCGTCGTGCCGCCCAGGATGACGTCGTCGCGCCCGTTGCCGAAGACGTCCCCGACGGCGACGCCCGGGCCGTGCGGGTTCTGGCGCAGCGGAAGGAGCCGCTGCGCGACAAATTCGTCCAGGGGCTCCTCGCGTGAATTGAGCGAGAGGCCCGTGCCGTGGCTCACCTCTTCAAACGGGGTCGGCGCGCGGATCGCGTCCCCGGGCACCGGGATCGGCGTCGAGGGCTCCGTGACCGTGTAGCGCCGGTCGACGGGGAGGTTCTCGAAGGCCTGGACGTGGCCGCTGGGCCAGGTGACCACCATGCGCCTGACGACCGTGTCCGCGCCAAGGCCAAAATGGAGCATGGGCTCGCTGTTCGACATGTACCCGCGCGCCAGCACGAGCTGGCGCGCCTGGACGCCCAGCGCGCTTTCCACCCGGACCGTGGCGCCCACCCCGTAGCGGTTCGAGACGGTCCCGCGCAGGTCGACGTTGACGACATGGCCCGAATCGCAGTCGTTGCGCATGATGGTCACGCCCGAGTGGTAGTTCGAGTAGACGATGTCGAGATTGCCGTCCCCGCTCAGGTCGCCCATGGCGGCGCCAAAGCTGACGCCCTTCTTGCCGAGCCCCCATTCCGCGCTCACGTCCTCAAACCGCAGCTCGCCCAGGTTGCGCATGGCCAGGTGCTTCTCGGCCTGGGGGGGGCTCTCGTACATGATCCGGGCGCGCTCCGCCGGGGTCTCCGCGCGCATCATGCGCAGGACGGTGTCGGCGCCCGGGTCCCGGGGAAAGCCGTTCGTCACGAAGAGGTCGAGCCGGCCGTCGTTGTCCAGGTCCTCGAGCCGCACCGACCACGTCCAGTCGGTGGCGGCTATCCCCGCGAGGAAGGCGGCCTCCTGGAAGCTGCCCGTGCCCGTGTTGATGAGAAGCGCGTTCCGGTGGTACTTTATCTGGGTGTTCGGATTCTCCTCGGTCCGCCCCCGCGCGTCCGCGAGTGAGTGCTGGTCCCTCATGTGCGTTGTCGCGGCCATGTCTGCGACGAGGAAATCAATGAACCCGTCGTTGTTCACGTCGCCCAGGTCCGAACCCATGGAGGAGAACGAGACGTGCGGCAGCACGAGATCGAGCACGTCGGTGAACGTCCCGTCCCGGTTGTTATGGTAGAGCCTGTCGGGATAACCGTAGTCGTTCGCGACATAGAGGTCGGGCCAGCCGTCGTTGTCGTAGTCCCACCAGGTCGCGGAATGGCTCTGGGACGGGCCAAGGATGCCGGCGCTGTCGGTCACGTTTGTGAACGTGCCGTTCCGGTTGTTGTGGAAGAGGATGCCGCGCTGGCCGTTCGGGTGGGTCGTGATGTTGAGGATGTTTGTGGCGATGTACAGGTCCAGCCACCCGTCGCGGTCGTAGTCGCAGAAGGCCGCCATGACGCTGGAGTCGACGACGTCCAGCCCGTAGGCATGGGCCATCTCCTTGAACGTGCCGTCGCCCTGGTTGATGTAGAGCAGGTTCGGGGCGTTGGTCCGGCACACGTAGATGTCCAGCCGGCCGCTGTTGTTTATGTCGACGAAGGTCGCGCCCTGGATCCAAACGCCCGGCGTCGCTCCCACGCCAGCCTTCTGCGTCACGTCCTCGAACCTGTAGCCTCCGAGGTTATGGAAGAGCCGGCAGCCCTCCGTCTTGCTGACGACATAGATGTCGGGCAGGCCGTCCCCGTCATAGTCGCCGATGGCGATCCCGGTGCCAACCGACGAGGTCTCGAATTCCTGGTAGAGATCGCCGCGCATCCTCGGGTCGGCGTAGCGGTTCTCCGTCCGCACGCCGGTCTCCTCGGCCGGCAGCTCGACGAACATTGTCTTTCCCCGCGGGAACGGATGCGGGGCGAGGGGCTTTGAGGTGATGGAGCCCGCAGGGTCGGCGGCCCACGCGGGCGCGCCGGCAAAAAGGGCCGCGGACACCAGCCCGAGGCCGGCCGCTTTTCCTGCTGCAGTCCATGCACCGGGGCGCTTGCGACTTTTGGCGACTGGCATCGTGGGGTTTTTGATGGGAGAAACCTTCATCCGCGTAGTCAAGGAACGTTTTGCCGCAAGGGGTGCGCGGCCGGCCGCGGGTCCATCCCCGCGGCGGTCGCGGGGCGCCGCTCGTTCGCCGCAGGGCGGCCTGGGTGGTCCCGGTTGCCGTTCACTGCTGGGGGGCCGCGAGCACCAGCGTGGACGAATTCGGGGGGAACCCGTGCTCGGTCGTCACGCCCGACGGCCAGCGGACGCGGATCATCCGGGGCGGCGTCCCGTCCGGATACCCGAAGAAGCAGGCCGGGGTCGACTGGCTGTAGTAGCCCGAGCCGGCGTAGACCTCGCTTGTCTGCGCCGTCCCGTCGGACAGCTCCACCGTTATCCTCGCGCCCACGGCCGTCGGGTTGCCGGCGGCCCCCCGGAGCCGGACGCTGAATGACCTGTGGCCGGGCACGCCGCCGTTGCGGAAGGCCAGGGTGGAGTTGTTGTTCCGGGTCACGAGGAAATCCGGCCATCCGTCGCGGTCGATATCGAGCACCGACAGGGCCTTCGCGTCGCCGGGCACGACCAGGCCGCTATCGGCCGGGGTCACAGGCTCAAAATGTCCGTGCCCATCGCCGCGCAGGAGCTGGCCGAGGCCGCCGTCGATGCGCCCGTCCGCGCGGATCGGCGCATACGAGTTCTGCACGGCGAATATGTCGGCGTGGCCGCCGCCCGAGAAATCGCCGGCTGCGATGCCCTGCAGGGCGGATATCTGCGCGATCCGGGGAAGGGGCTCGAATCGGTAGGTGCCGTCCGGCTGGCTGAGGAACACGCCGCTGCGCAGCTCCGTCGCCGCAAAGCGCATGGCCTTGGCCAGCTTCTCCTCGCCCACGATCTCCCCCAGCGTGGCGCGGGCGTAGTAGGCATTGCGGGAAAAGCGCTTCATGATCGACGGGACCGCGGATGCAAGGCCCCTGCGGCTGCGCCACGGATAGATCTGGTCCCCCTCGTAGTAGGCCTCGATCAGCTGGGCCGGGCCCGTGCCCCTGAAATTGCCGTAGTAGAGCAGCGCGGGATGAGCGGGGTCGGCATGGTACTGGGTGTTGAGCCCCACGTTGCCGACGACGAAGTCCGGCCGGCCGTCGCCGTTGAAGTCCGCCGCCGCGATCGAGGTCCACCAGCCCGTGCCCGCCGAGGCGAATCCCGCCCTCTCGGTCCAGTCCTCGAATCCCTTGCCCTGGCTGTTGTGGAAGTACTTCACGTTGCCCCACTCGAGCGTCAGGAGCAGGTCGGGCCAGCCGTCGCCGTCCACGTCGCTCCAGAGCGCCGATGTCACCATTCCGACCTCGCGCAGGCCCGGCGCCAGCGTGTCGGTCACGTCCTCGAATTTTCCGCCGCGGTTGGCCAGGAGCGCGCTTCGCGGGGAAAGCGGATACTGGCCCGGCAGGATCCTCCCGCCGACAAAGAGGCCAAGCCGGCCGCTGCGGTCGAAGTCGGCTGCGGCCACGGCGCCCGCGTTGATGTGCAGCGGCGGCAGGGCGTCGTCCGGCGCCGGCTGGAAGCCCCCGTGACCGTCGTTCAGGAACAGCCTGGGCTGGTACTCCTCGGCGCCCGCCGGAAGGGTGTTGCCGCCCTTGGTGACGAGCAGGTCCTGCCTTCCCCTGCCGCCGGCGTCGAAGAGCAGAAGCGGCCCTTCGTCGGCGGAGGCGGCCCGGGCGGCCGGGGAGGGGGCCGGGGCCGCCGAGAACGGGCCCGCCTCCGATGCCCGGAGGATCCGGAGGGGGTCGAGGGTCGTCCCTCCGACGACGGCGTCGTCCCGCCCGCTGCCGGCGAGATCGCCGACCGCGAGTCCGGGGCCCCGCCGGTTGAGGCGCACGGGGATCACCTTCTGCAGGTAGGTCTCGTCGACCAGCTCCTCGCGCGACTGCAGCGCGAGGCCGGTCGCCCGGCCCACCTCCTCAAACTGGCCGGGCCGCTGCTGGGGCGCTGGCGGGATCGCCACCGCCTGGGCGGGCTCGGTGATCGTGTAGCGCCGGTCGACGCCGAGGTTCTCGAATTCCTGCACATGCCCGCTCGGCCAGGTCACGACCATGCGCCTGATGCTCGTGTCCCCGCCCAGGCCGAAGTGGAGCATCGGCTCGCTGCTGGACATGTATCCGCGCGCCAGCACGAGCTGGCGGGCCTGGACGCCAAGCGCGCTCTCGATCCTCACGGTGGCGCCCACGCCGAAGCGGTTGGAGACGGTCCCGCGCAGGTCGACATTGACGACGTGCCCCGTGTCGCAGTCGTTGCGCAGCACCGTGACGTCCCCCTCGTAGTTGGTGTAGACGATGTCGAGGTTGCCGTCGCCGCTCAGGTCGCCGAAGGCCGTCCCGAAGCTCACCCCCTTCTTGTCGAGCCCCCACTCGGCGCCGACCTCCTCGAACCGGAGGTCGCCCAGGCTGCGGAACGCGAGGTGGGTCTCGACGAGCACCGGGCTGTTGTACAGGACCTTGATCCTGTCCGCGGCCGTCTCCACGTGGCTCGCGCTGGAGTTGACGTCGGGATTCGGATCCCGGTTGAAGCCGTTCGTCACGAACAGGTCCAGGCGGCCGTCGTTGTCCAGGTCCTCGAGGCGCGGCGACCACGTCCAGTTCGTGTTGGAGATGCCCGCCAGGTAGGCGGCCTCGAGGCACCGTCCCAGCCCCGTGTTGAGGAAGAGGGCGCTCCGGTGGAGCTTCTGGGCCGCGGGCGAGTTGTCCGTCTCCTCGTCCCTTTCCCGCGATTCGGCGATGGAATTCTGGTCCTTCACGTGGGTGGTCGTGGCCATGTCGGCAACGAGCAGGTCGATGAGCCCGTCGTTGTTCACGTCGCCCAGGTCCGAACCCATCGAGTAGAACGACGTGTGGGGCAGGACCTGGTCCACCACGTCGGTGAACGTGCCGTCCTGGTTGTTGTGGTAGAGCTTGTCCGGGACCCCGTAGTCATTCGTGACGTACAGGTCGGGCCAGCCGTCGTTGTCATAGTCCCACCAGGTGGCGGAATGGCTCTGCGACTCGCCCGCGATGCCGGCGGCATCCGTCACGTTCGTGAACGTGCCGTTGCGGTTGTTGTGGAAGAGGTAGCCGCGCTGCCCGTTGGGATGCGTGGCGTTGTCCAGCATGTTGGTCGTGATGTAGACATCGAGCCAACCGTCGCGGTCGTAGTCGCAGAAGGCCGCCATGACGCTCGAATCCTTGACGTCGAGGCCGTAGGCGTGGCCCATCTCCCTGAAGGTGCCGTCGCCCTGGTTTATGTACAGCAGGTTGGGGGCGTTGAAACGGCAGACATAGATGTCGAGCAGGCCGTCGTTGTTCACGTCGACAAAGGTCGCCCCCATGTTCCACACGCCCGGCTCGGCGCCGACACCCGCCTTCTGCGTGACGTCCTCGAACCTGTAGCCGCCGAGGTTGCGGAAGAGGCGGCAGCCATGGGTCTTGGTGACGACGAAGATGCCCGGCCGGCCGTCGCCGTCGTAGTCCCCTATGGCCACGCCGGTCCCGATCGATCCTCCCTCGAATTCCTGGTAGAATTCCCCCCACATCCTCGGGTCGTCGTACGGATTGTCGGCCCGCACGCCCGTCTGGTCGGGGGAGAGCGACGTGAACATGGTCTTTCCGCGCGGGAAGGGATGGCCGGCGAGCGGCTTCCCGGCGATGCCGCCCGCGGGATCGGGCGCGCCCGCCGCCGCGGACGCAAGAAGCGCCAGGGCGAGAATGCCGCCGCGCGCCGCGCGCCCCGCAGATGGGTTCACCCTCCCTCCCCTGCAATATTCGCCGGCCAACATGGCAAAGCGTCCATGGGACGGGGCGGCCAAGGGGTAGTCAAGGAACGTTTTGACGGGCCTCGGGCCCGGGCTTTTCTTGCCTGATTCTTTTTTGTGAGATTGCCTGATTTGCCCCATCCCGAAACTTGCGGCCAATTCACCGAACCCTTTGAGCAACACTAAACGGATTCCCCGGCGGGCGTGGTCGGCATTGGGGTTGGTCGCGTTCATATTCACGGCGCTTTCCGCGCTCGTATTCGCGGCCTGGACGACACACCTCCGGGCGGAGCGGGCCGCAAACGTGTCCGCGGTCAACGGCAGCCCGGCGTCCGGGACTCCGGGCGCCGCGAGGGAGGACAAATCCGAATGGCAGCCCCGCCTGGTCGTGCCCGGCCACCACAACGAGAGCTTCGAGTGGCTGGACCAGACCCGGCAGATGTTCGCGCGTGGGGAATGGCGCGTGCGGCACGTCGATTATGAGAACGCCACGGCGGGCCGCGACGTGTATGCGTCGTCCCCCTACCGGTGGTGGCTCGCGCTCCTGGCATGGATCCGCCAGGGCGTCACCGGCGCCCCCGTCGGGCCATCCCTCGAATGGGCTGCGCTTTTCGCCGATCCGCTGCTCCTGTTGGTCTTCGGGGCGGCAACCACGGTCTTTGTCGCGCGGCGCTTCGGCATGCTGGCGGCCGCGCTCGCATCGGCTGCCCTGGCGACGCTCTTCCCGCTGGCCGCGGAATTCGTTCCGGGCATACCCGACGACCACGGACTGGCCCAGGCATGCGCCGTATGGAGCGTGCTCCCGCTGCTGGCGGGCGCGGCCTCGATGGACAGGGCTGATGCGGGCCGGCGCATCCGCCGCTGGTTCATCTTCGGCGGCGCCGCGGGGGGCGCCGGGTTGTGGATAGGCGTCTCCCGGGAGGCGCCGGTCCTTCTCGGCATCGGTCTGGGCGCGCTCCTGGCCGCATGGGTCGCCCGGGCCCCGGCAAAGGCCGGCCCTCCCGCGGAACGAAGGCACCTTCCCTGGCGGATCTGGGCGCTGGCGGGCGCGGGAACGTGCCTCGCCGCCTACCTGCTCGAGTTCTTCCCCTCGCACCTGGGCAGCTTCGAGCTGCGCGCCATCCACCCGATGTTTGGACTGGCATGGCTTGGCGGCGGCGAGCTCCTGGAGCGGGCGACCGCGTGGATCGAAGGGGAGAAGCCACGGAGAAATCTCCGCACCGCGGCGGCCTGGGCGCTTGCCGCGGCCGCCTTTGCGTCCCTTCCCGTTGCGATGGGCGCCAGTCGCGGCCACGGGTTTGTCTCGGGCGACCTGTCTTCGATGCGCCTTTCCCTGCTGCCAACCTCGGCGATGGCGCCAAACCTCTGGGCGTGGCTGCTGCAGGATGGGTTCACCCCTTCGGTCCTGGCCACGATTCTTCCGCTTCTGATTGTCGTTCCAGCGGCCTTGCTCGTCTTCCTGCCGGGGACGGCGGGTTTAGCGCACCGCGTCCCGATTGCGCTGGCGTTCGGTCCCGTGCTGGCCGCCGCCGCATTCGCGATCCGACAGATCAGCTGGTGGAGCGGTGTAGACGCCGCGCTGCTCGCGCTGCTGATAGCGGCAGCCGCGGCCCTGCGCGCAGCGCCCAGACCCTGGCTCGTTGCCGTCCTGTCGGCGGCCGTCGCCGCCCCCGCCGTCTTTGGCGCATGGCAGCTGTGGCCCTCGGCGGACGCGCGCATCAGGGACGGGCTCAGCGAGACCGAGGTCATCGGGCTTGTGGAACGTGATCTGGCCTATTGGCTTGCGAAACACGCAGGATCCGGGGGAGGGGTGGTTGTCGCACCTCCCAACGAGACGGCAACGCTCTATTATTACGGGGGTATCCGCGGATTGGCGACTTTCGGCTGGGAGGACCTTGATGGATTCCAGGCTGCGGTCCGCATCGTGAGCGCCACAACACCCGAGGAGGCCCAGGAGTTGATCGGCCTCCACGGTGTGACCCACATCATCGTTCCGAGCTGGGATCCCTTCATGGACGTCTACGCCAATATCGGCCAGGGACAGGTTGGGGGTACATTCCTGGAGCGGCTTCACGGGTGGAATCTGCCGCCTTGGCTCCGGCCCGTGCCGTACCTGCTTCCCACGATCTCCGGGTTCGAGGGGCAGTCGGTAGTTATTCTAGAGATCGTTGACGAGCAGGATGATGCGGCAGCGGCAAGCCGACTTGGCGAGTACTTCGTCGACATGGGCCAGCTCGACCTTGCCGCCAAAGTGGGCCGCATGCTCAGGCGCTTCCCGGCAGATCTGGGCGCCCTCCTGACCCGGCTGCAGGTGGCGACGGCCTGCGGTCAGAATGACGAGTCCGCCGAGATGCTTGAGCTGCTCCTGCGCCGCATTTCCGGAGGCGCGGACCGCGATTTGCCTTGGGACCAGAGGGTCGGCCTCGCGATCGCCCTTGTGCAGGCCCACCACGTCGACCTCGCCCTCCCTCGGCTGAAGCAGTGCATGGCAGAGATTGACGGGGGAAAACTGCGCTCGCTCAGCACGGTCCTGCTCTACCGCCTCCAGGTTCTCCGCAAGGCGTTCAACTTGGACTTTCCGGACCCCTCGATGAGGGCTCTTTCGCTCGATCTTCTGCCCCCCGATCTGCGCAGCCGGATCGAATGATAACGTTCAAAAAAAACGTCAAAATAGCAAAATATCTCAATTTCGGTATAACAAATCTCATTCCCATCGAGTGCCGGAAGGGGTATAACCCCCTCGTCTACACCTCAGCTTTCACTGGTTTAACCCCCACGAGCTGACGATTCGCCCCAAGATTCGGACGGTTCCCCACCGAGAACTTTTCCGCCCTGTCCAAACCCTAAGTCCTAACTACCAAAACATGCGTGCTAATCGTATTCTGGCGCTGCTTCGTGCCCTCACGGTCACATCAGCGCTTGGTTTCGCAGTAGTGCCTCGATTCGCGGTCGCCCAGACCGCTCCCGCAGCAACAACCCCAGGAACGGAAACGACCACAACCGCGACCACAACCGCGACGACGACCACAACCGCCGCCCCGGAGCAGGAAGAGCCGACAGTGCTCTCCCCGTTCGTTGTCGACGCATCCGAGGACAAGGGAAGCTACAAGGCCAACAGCACGTTGGCCGGCACGCGCGTCCGCACGGACTTAAAGGACGTCGCCTCGGCGATCTCCGTGGTGACCGCGCAGTTCCTCCAGGACACGGGCGCCAAGAATTCGGAAGACCTGCTGGTCTACACGCCCAGCACGGAAGTCTCGGGCCTCCGCGGTAACTTCAGCGGCGTGGCGGGCAACGCCTCACCTACTGAGAATACGGTCTCCGCGACAACCCGCGTCCGCGGCCTCGATCAGGCCGACAACACGCGGGATTACTTCCTGACGGACATTCCGTGGGACAGCTTTGACGTGGGCCGCGTCGACCTCCAGCGCGGACCGAACTCGATCCTGTTCGGAACGGGCAGCCCGGCGGGCATCGTCAATGTCAGCACGAACGGCGCCGCCTTCAGCAATTCCTACAACATCACGAATCGCATCGACCAATACGGCTCGCTGCGCGACTCGGTCATGTTGAACCAGGAGATCGTCCCCGGCGTCCTCGCGATCCGGCTCGCCGCGTTGCAGGATAACGAGAAGTACGAACAGGCAGCCGCGTTCGAGAACACGACCCGCTACTACGGCGCCTTCCGTTTCGATCCCAAGATATTTGGCAAGGACAGCCACACGAGCATCCGCGGCAATTTCGAGAAGGGCACGTACACGGCGGATGCCCCGCGTGACATTCCTCCCGACGACGAGATCACGCCATGGTTCGCCTCCTCGATCACGGTCGGCGGCGTGACCAATACCGGTTACAACAAGATTACCGAGAACCAGTACAGCCTCGCGAACCCCAGCGCAGGCGGGCTGGTTCCAGGCGGTTCGGGCGGCCCCCTTTCCGCGAACTACTTCCAGTTGGGCGGCGGGGCCGAAGGACGCGTCTATTGGCCCGACGTGCAGAACTTCTTCGAGTCCACTCCGGTCTCCCGGAACCCCCAAACGGGAGCGGTTGCGCCCGGCGGCGATGCCATCAAGGTCATCACCGGTGATATCAACACGGGCCTCCAGACGGGCGGCCTTGGCGGCCTGCCCAGCTACAGGCCCGACGCGATCCCGGATTTTGCCGCTTACTCGCAATTCATCGGAGCCAATGACAACATTGACGGCTACCACGAGCCCTTCAATCAGGTCCCGGGCGGCGTGTACTACGTCGACAAGGTGATCACCGATCCGTCGATCTTCAACTTCTACAAGCAGCTCCTCGACGGCCCCAACAAGCATGAGTGGAAGAGCTGGACGGCATTCGACCTCGCGGTCGACCAGACCTTCTTCGACGACCGCATCGGCCTCGAGTTCGCCTATGACCAGCAGAATTACACCGAGGGTGCGGAGCCCTTCATGCAGGGCACGAACTACGGCATCAGCATCGATGTGAACCAGACCTATGCCGACGGCACGCCGAATCCCAACGTTGGACGCCCCTATGTGGCCAATGCGACTTCGGGCGGCGAGGATTACAACTACCAGACCAACACGAAGCGCCAGGTCTACCGGATCACGCCCACGTTCGAGCTTCGCTCGTCGGACCTCTTCAGCAGCCCGTTCATGACCTACCTCCTGGGTAAGAGCGATGTCACGGGCCTGTATGAGAAGAACACGGTGGTCCAATCCACCTACCAGTTCGCCGAGTTCGCCACCACGCCGGCGTACACGCTCGACAACGCCATCAACGCAGCGCAGACGGCGTCCGAGGGAACTAACTCCAACCGCAGCTTCGAATGGCTCGCATACATCGGCGGGAACATGTCGGGCGCCTCAAGCGCCTCGGGTGCGAACCTCAATAACGTGAATTTCGTCCTCGCCCCGCAGCACTACGAGGAGGCGCTCAACTTCAACTCCACGTGGAGCTCCACGGTCAATCCCGCGGCCCCGTACTCGTACACGAACACGGCGACCGGCGCGACGACCACGAACTCCACGCAGCTTCAGAATCCGGCCAACTATGTCGGATGGCAGCGCGAGAACATCGAATACATGTTCGCGAGCAATCCGCTGGATCTGCCGGACTTGGTCTCAAATGCGAACCGGACCCGCTACACGGATGAATCCGTCGGGATCACCTGGCAGGGATACCTCCTCGGCGGTGACTTGGTGCCATCCCTCGGTTGGCGCAAGGACAAGGTCACGAACTATCAGTCAAACTCCGCCCAGGACCCGACGGACGGCTTCGTGAGTCTGAGCTATCCGGACAACCTGGCCTCCCGCACGGACGTGTCGGGCACAAGCAAGACATGGGGCGGCGTCTATCACTTCCCGAAGTCGCTGATGGGGAAGCTGCCCTATGATCCGACGTTCAGCATCCTCTTCAACCGCTCCGAGAACTTCAAGCCGGACGCGGCACGCCTGGACCTGGACGGCAATCCGGTCCCGAACGCCTCCGGCACAACGACGGAGATCGGCTTCGTTGCCACGGCCCTTGCGGACAAGATCTCGCTCAAGGTCGACTGGTTCAAGACGACGGTCAAGAACGCGGCCCTTGGCCAAACCAACGAAAACTCGATCGCCGGCCTCGGCCAGAACGCCTACTTCATTGCCGACGGCGTGATCTGGGGCTATGGATGGGCGACGGAGCTGCAGGACGGCCTCGCCGGCAACCTCGGGAACGGCGTGTCAAGCAAGACGCCTGGCACAAACTACTGGGATTACGGCGCGGGAAGCGGCTATGCCCTCGGCAGCCCGCTGTATCTCGCGACCAATGCGTACTCGGCGCAGATTGTTAACGCCTGGGTGAACAATCCGTTCTCCAACCAGTACTTCTCCAGCTACAACCTCGAGCCGCCGATCAATCCGACGCTTGCCAAGACTACGGGCCTCCTGTCGAGCGGTTACACCACTCCCAACCCAGACACGAACGGCCTCAATCTGGGTGGCGGTTCGAACTTCGGAGACCACGAGACGACGGTCGACAACCTCTCCAAGGGCGTCGAGGTCGAGTTGTCCTTCCAGCCCACAAGGAACTGGAACCTGACGCTGAACTACACGCACGTCGATGCGACGCACGAGAACATCGATCCGGCCATGCAGGTCTTCCTCAGCCAGGTGACCGGATTCATGAACGGACCCGGCGGCCAGCTGCGCATGTGGTGCAACCAGTGCACAGGAAATCCCCTGGGCGGGGATTGGAACACGAGCGTAGTCGCCCCATGGACCGTGTATCTGAACGACCAGGGCCACGCGGCTCCCGAAGTGGCGCCCTGGAGGCTCAACCTCATCACTACGTACAACTTTGACCGCGGCTTCGTCAAGGGATGGTTCGTGGGTGGCGCGCTCCGCGTGGAGGCTAAACGCATCCTGGGCTACAAGTACGACCCGAGCTTCGTGAACGTGAACTCCAAGGACCCGAACTACGCGAACGTCATCGCGGTCACGCAGGGCGGCCTCAACGTCAACGAGCCGTTCTATGGCCCCAACGACACCCACCTCGATGCCTGGCTCGGGTATTCGCGGAAGTTATACCGAAACGTCAACTGGCGCATTCAGCTAAACATGCAGAACGTGGGTGAAAAGGATCACCTAGTCGCTGCAGGCTATGAGCCGGATGGCAGCTATGGCCTGGAGCGCATTCAGCTCGGAATGGGCTGGCGGCTTGAGAACTCGTTCGACTTCTAAGGCCGCTGCTTCCTAGGCGGGTCACCGCCTGGGGAGAGAGCAACAAAGATTCAGGTCCGGCGGCGAAAAGCCGCCGGACCTTTTTTTGCGTGCGCCGCGGAACCCGCCCGGGTGGATGGCTGGGCCGTGCCCGCATGAGTGAGAGGGGATCACCTGCCCTTCGGGAAGCCAAGCAGGCCCCGCCGTCGCTCCCCGTGCGGCACGAGGCTGCAGCGGGTTTTCCCAGGGCGGCGGCTCCGGCTGAAAACGGACGGTGCCAAAGCTGTTTTGCCATATGGAAGGCCACCCAGATGACCCGCGCTAGGTTCCTGTGCAGGGCCACCCGCACCTTTACTTGGCCGGAGGGTTGTGGGCCCGTGGCGCGGGGCCTGGGATTCCCCTGGCATGATTGGTTCATGCCCCACCGCGGGAACAAAGCAGGACGAGACCCTTGGCCCCAAGGGTCGACCGGCGATCGCGGCGGCGCCCGTGCGGACGTTCCGTTCATCCCGCGGCATCGCGCTCAGGGAGCAGGAGGGGAGAGCAAAAGGGTGGTGGACCCTGGGGGAACGCCATGTTCCGTGACGGGGCCCGACGGCCAGCGAACCCTGACCGTAGCCGGGGGGTTGGAGTCGGCGTACCCAAAGAAGCAGGCCGGCGTGGACTGGCTGTAGTAGCCGGAGCCGGCGTAGACCTCGCTGATCTCGCTGGATCCATCGGCCAGCTCAACGGTCACGCGCGCGCCCACGGCGGTCGGGTTTCCCGCGGGTCCCTTGAGCCGAACGCAGAGGGACCGGCGTCCCGCTACGCCGGCGTTGCGGAAGGCCAGCGTCGTTCCGTTGTTCCGGGTGACGAGGAAGTCCGGCCATCCGTCGTGGCCGAGATCAATGACGGCGAGGGCCTTGGCATTGCCGGGCACGACCAGGCCGCTTTCGGCCGGCGGAACGGGCGAGAAATGCCCGTGGCCGTCGCCGCGAAGGAGCTGGCTCAAGCCGCCGTCAAACCGCCCCACCGAGGGAATCGGGGCGAACGAGTTCTGGACGGCGAAGATGTCGGCATGGCCGCCGCCGCCAAAGTCGCCGGCGACGAGGCCCTGCAACGGGGAGATCTGCGCGATGCGGGGCAGCGGCTCGAACCGGTACGTGCCGTCTGGCTGGCTCAGGAACACGCCGCTGCGGAACTCGGTCGCGGCAAAGCGCCCGGCGGCCGCAATCCTGTCCTCTCCGAGGATCTCGCCCAGCGTGGCGCGCGCGTAGGCGTTGTTCCTCGGGAAGCGCCTCAGCACGGAGGGGATGACCGCCCCAAGGTCCCTCCGGGAGCGCCAGGGAAAGAGGCGGTCCCCCTCGTAATAGGCCTCGATGACCTGGGGCTCCTCGCCCTCGCCCTTGAAATCGCCGTAGAATAGCAGCGCCGGGTGTTCGGGGCTCGCGCGGTACTGCGTGTTCAGGCCGACGTTGCCCACTACGTAGTCGGGCCGGCCGTCGCCGTTGAAGTCCGCCGAGGCGATCGACGTCCACCATCCGGTCCCTGCCGCGGCAAAGCCGGCCCGATTGCTCCAGTCCTCAAAGCCCGCGCCCCTGTTGTTGTGGAAGTACTTCACATTGCCCCACTCGAGGGTGACAAGGAGATCGAGCCACCCATCGCCGTCGACATCGCTCCAGAGGGCGGAGGTCACCATGCCCACCTCGCGCAAGCCCGGCGCGAGAGTGTCGGTGACGTCCTCGAACCTGCCGCCGCGGTTGGCTAGGAGCGCGCTGCGGGGCGCCAGAGGGTACTGGCCGGAGAGGACGCGGGCGCCCAGGAACAGCCCGAGTCGTCCGTTGTGGTCGAAGTCGGCGGCCGCCACGGCGCCCACGTTCATCGGAAGCGCCGGGAAGGCGCCCTCCGGGGCGGGACTGAAGCCGCCGCGGCCGTCGTTCAGGTACAGGCGCGGCAGGTATTCCGGGGACTCGGCCGGCAGGGCGTTGCCGCCCCGGGTGAGCAGGAGGTCCTCCCTGCCCAGGCCCTGGGCGTCAAAGAGGAGAATCGGCCCGTCGTCGACGGGAGGGGCTGGGAAAGGGGAGCCGGCGTCCGCGAACCGCCCCGAGGCCGGGGCGGGCAGGATACGCAGGGGGTCGAGGGTCGTGCCGCCGATGACGACGGCGTCCCGGCCGTCTCCCCCGATGTCGCCGACCGCAAGGCCGGGGCCCCGGCGGTTGAGGCGGACAGGCGCCAGCCTCTGCACGTCGGCCTCGTCGACCTGGTCCTCGCGCGAGCGGAGCGAAAGGCCGGCGGCGCGGGAAACCTCCTCGAACTGCCTCGGGGCGGGCGGCATCGCCTGCGGCGGCGGGACGGGCGTCGACGGCTCGGTGACGGTGAAGCGCCTGTCGACGCCCAGGTTCTCGAACGCCTGCACGTGCCCGCTCGGCCACGTCACCGTCATCCGCCGTATGGCCGTGTCCCCGCCGAGGCCAAAATGCAGCATGGGCTCGCTGCTGGACAGATACCCGCGGGCCAGGACCAGCGGGCGCACCTGGATCCCCAGCGCGCTTTCCACCCTCACGACCGCGCCCACCCCGAACCTGTTCGAGAGGGTCCCACGCAGGCAGACCTCCACGCGGTGGCCGGTGTCGTTGTCGTTGCGCAGGATGGTGACGCCTCCCTGGTAGTTGGTGTAGACGATGTCGAGGTTGCCGTCCCCGCTCAGGTCGCCGAAGGCGGTGCCGAAGCTCACCCCCCTCTGGTCGAGGCCCCAGGCCGCGCTCACGTCCTCGAACTGCAGGTCGCCCAGGTTGCGGTAGGCGAGGTGGGTCTCGGCGAAGACCGGGCTGTCGCGCATGACCCGGATCCGCTCGGCCGGGGTCTCGGCGCTCGCCTGCCGCGACAGGACGTCCACGTTGGTCGCCTCGCGGAACATGCCGTTGGTGATGAAGAGATCCAGCCGCCCGTCGTTGTCCAGGTCCTCGAAGCGCGGCGACCAGGTCCACTGGGTCGCGGCGAGGCCGGCGAGGTAGGCGGCCTCGAGGCAGCGGCCCGTGCCGGTGTTCAGGTAGAGCGCGTTGCGCTCGTACTGGGGCGCGGCGTCTGGGTTCCTGTCGTCCTCGACGGTCCGGCTGCGCGAGTCGGCCATGCCCCGCTGGTCCAGTTCGTGGGTGGTCTCGGCCATGTCGGTGACGAAGAAGTCGACGAGGCCGTCGTTGTTGATGTCCCCGAGGTCCGAACCCATCGACGAGTACGGCATGTGCGGCACGACGCGGTCGATCACGTTGGTGAACGTGCCGTCGCGGTTGTTGCGGTAGAGGAGGTCCGGAGCCGCATAGTCGTTGCCCACGTAGAGGTCGGGCCACCCGTCGCCGTCGAAGTCCCACCAGATGGCGGAATGCCCCTGGCCCTCCCCGGCGATGCCGGCGCGCTCCGTGACATCCGTGAAGGTCCCGTTTCGGTTGTTGTGGAACAGGTAGTTTCCCTGGCCCTGCGGGTGCACGCTGGCGTTCTGCAGGTTGGTCTGGACGAAAACGCCCAGCCAGCCGTCCCGGTCGTAGTCGCAGAAGGCGGCCATGCCGCACGCGTCCTTCACATCCAGCCCGTAGGCATGGGCCATCTCCCTGAAGGTCCCGTCCCCCTGGTTGATGTAGAGGAGGTTCGGGGCTCCGAAGCGGCAGACATAGATGTCCAGCCGGCCGCTGTTGTTTATGTCGACGAAGGTGGCGCCCTGGTTCCACACGCCGGGCGTCGCGCCGACGCCCGCCCTTTGCGTCACGTCCTCGAACTTGTAGCCTCCCAGGTTGCGGAAGAGGCGGCAGCCCTCGGTCTTGCTCACAACGTAGATGTCGGGCCTACCGTCCCCGTCGTAGTCCCCGATCGCCACGCCGGTGCCCAACTCGCCGGCCTGGAATTCATGGCTGAGCTCCCCCCACATCCTGGGGTCGTCGTATTTGTTCTCGGTGCGCACGCCCGTCTCCTCGGGGGAAAGGCGCACGAACATCGTCTTTCCGCGCGCGAACAGGCGCGGAGCGAGGGTCTTTTCGCTGATGGCCCCGGCGGAGTCGGTGGCCGGGGCCGCCGCGCCCTGGAACGCGGCCGCGGCCAGCACGGCGCAGCATGCCAGGCGGATGGCGCCGCTGCGTGCCTCCGGGCGCCGGGAGTCTGCCGAGGGGAACATCGGGCAGCCTATGGAGAACCCCCGAAATTGGGGCGTCAAGATAGAGTTGGCCGCCGCCGGGCCGGACTCTCCTTGCGCCTGCCACCCGTTGCGATTAGATGGCCGTCTTCCAACTGTTGGCGATGCCCGCCGTGACCTGAATGAGCCTGCTAGCCCGGATTCTCCCGCGTGTATGGGTGGTCGTGCCGGCCTGCGCGTGCGCCTGGCTGGCGTGGTCCTGGCACGTGCGGGTGCAGCGGGTGGAGTACGTGTCGGGCCTGGTGGGCCGCGCGAGGCCGGTGGATGTCCCCGACGCGGGCTCCCCTACCGGATACGCGGACGGCCAGAGGGAGCTCATCATCCCGGAGCGCAATGAGAGCAGCTTCCACTGGATCGCCCAGACCCAGCAGATGTTCGCCCGGGGAGAGGCGCGCGTGCGCCAGGTTGACTATGAGAATGCCCCGTTCGGCCGGGAGGTGCGCTCGGCCTCGCCGTACCGCTGGTGGCTGGGCCTGGTCGCCTGGCTCGACCACGCCCTCTCCGGCCGGCCGCTCGGCATGTCGGTGGAGCGGGCCGCGCTGATGGCCGATCCCGTGTTGCAGCTGCTCCTTGTCGCCGTCGCTGCGGCTGTCGTGGCGCGGCTGCTCGGCCGCTTCGCCGCCGCGCTGCTTTCGGTCGGCCTTGCGGCCGCCTTCCCCTTCGCATCCGGGTTCCTCCCTGGCATGCCCGACCAGCGGGGCCTGGCAGGCATCTGCGCGTTTGGGAGCATCCTGGCGTTGCTCGCTGGGATGAACCCGGCGCCGCCGGCCGCCGGCGCCGGGCGCGGCGCTTCCGGGGGCCGGCGCGCGCGCCTCTGGTTCGGGCTTGCGGGCGTCGCCGGCGGCCTGGGCATGTGGGTCAGCGTTCCAACGCAGGTGCCGGTCACGGCGGGCCTGTTCATGGGCGCCCTGCTCGCTACATGGATCCCGGGAGGGGTCCGCGAGCCCGGCGCGTACCCGTGGAGGACCTGGGCCTTCACCGGCGGCGCGACCGTCCTTGCGGCCTATCTGGCCGAGTATTTCCCCGGCCACATGGGATCCCTGCGGCTGGAGTCGGTCCACCCGCTGTACGGATTGGCATGGATCTGTGGGGGCGAGCTGCTGGCGAGGGCGGAGTCGTGGATCCGGGGCGCGAGGCCGGCCCGGACCCCCGGCGATGTCCTTTCGGTGGCCCTCTGCGCCGCCGGCGTCGCGGCCGTGCCCGTGGTCATGTGGAGGACGGGGGATCCGGGATTCCTGGTGCGCGACCTGCCGTGGGCGAGGCTGAGCAGCCTGCCGGGCAGTCCGGTGGCTGCCAACCTGTGGGCCCTGATGCGCCGCGAAGGGTCCACGCTGACAGTCTGGGCGACCCTCCTGCCGCTGGTGACCGCAGTCCCGGCGGTCTGGCTCATGCTGCGGCCCTCGGCCGGGCCGCGGTCCCGCGCCTCGATAGCGGTCGCATTGGGACCCGTGCTGGTCGCGCTCGGGTTCGCCTGCCGCCAGCTGAGCTGGTGGGGCGTTCTCGATGGCGCATTGCTAGCGTTGGTGGTCGCGGCCGCCGCCGGAGAATGGTCCCTCGTGCGACGGTCGGCACGCTGGCTCCTGGCTGCGGCCGTCCTGGCGTTCGCCGTCCCGGGGGTCGCCAGGATGCTGCCCCAGCGGTCCGCGGGCTCCGGGTCTGCCCTGACACCCCCGGAGTCTGAGGAGCTCATCATGCGGCACCTGGGGCACTGGCTCGCAAGCCGCACGGAAAAGCCGGGCGTTGTGGTGTTCGCCCCTCCCAATGAGACCACAGCCCTGTGCTACTACGGGGGGCTGCGGGGGATCGGGACGTTTGCACCCGACAACAGCACCGGCTTTGGCAACACCCTGGCGATGGCCGGCGCGCGGACGATGGAGGAGGCGCAGGGTAATATTCAGGGGCACGGAGTGAGGTACATCATCGTCCCGTCATGGGATAGGTTCTTCGACGACTTTGCGCGCCTCTACCTCGACAAGAGATTCGCCAACCGGCGCAACCTGCTCGTCGGCGAGCTGCGCCGCTGGAACCTGCCGCCGTGGCTGCGGGCCGTGCCCTACCAGATGCCGGTGGGCGGCGGATTCGAGGGGCAGTCGGTCCTGGTGTTTGAGGTGGTCGACGAACAGAGCCCCGCAGCCGCGGCCGGCCGGCTGGCGGAGTATCTGGTCGAAACCGGGCGCATCAAGGATGCGAGGGCCGTCGGCGGGGGCCTGCGGCGGTTTCCGGGGGACGTCAGCGCCCTGGCCGCGCGCGCGCAGGTGGAGCACGCGCTGGGTGATGCGGCCGCCTTCGCCAAGACCGTGGACTCCCTGCTGGCCCGCCTTTCCAGCGGGGGCGACCGCTACCTGCCCTGGGACCGGCGGGTCAGCCTGGCCATCGTCCTGCTCCAGGGAAGGCGGATCGATCTGGCCCGCGAGCAGGTGCGCCGCTGCCTGGCGGATGCCAACGAGGCCAGGCTGCGGTCCCTCTCCACGGGCTCGCTGTACGATCTCCTGCTGCTGGGCCATTCGTTTGGGCTCACGATCGCCGATCCCAAGCTGCGCGACCTTGCCGTGGATCTCCTGCCGGTCGACCTGCGCAGCCGCATCTGAGGAAGACGTGCGGCCCTTCGGGCCCGGGTCGCGGCCAGGGGGGGAGGGAAGAACCCATGGCCCGGATCCGCCGGTCACGGGATGGCGGCCCCCGCCATGGCCCCGCTGCGAGCCGATCAGCGGATCCATCCCCCCTGGCACGGCGGAAGAATGCCCGCCGGGACCGCAGCCTGCGGACCCGGCCGGCGGATCTTGGCTAGGGCGCCTTCTCCAGCCGGTCGTACCATTTGAACTTCATGTAGACCGAAGTGGCCACGAGCAGGACGAGAAGCAGGCCGGACCATGTCCATTGCTTCAGGACAATGTAGATCGGAAGAATCACCAGGCACATCTGCCACACGATCCCGACCGCGACGTTGGTGAGGTCGTGCGCGGCGCTGCGGTTGGGCACGAACGTCGGGTCTTCCAGCATGACCTTGTCGCGGATGGGACCCCACCACCCCCAAGGGTTCACGGTCCTGTAGAATCTCTTCAGGACCTCCTCGTCCTCCGCCTTGCTGAGGAACGTCCCGGCGATGCAGCCGACCAGCGAGAGGATGAAGAGAACCGGGAAGGTATAGAGCATGTTGAAGCTGTGCCCGACGATCATCTCGGACACGGACGGCACGACCATCGCGCCGCCGATGCCGGCGACCATCCCCCAGAAGTAGCCGTAGCCGTTGAAGCGCCACCAGTACCACTTGAACACGTTGGAGGTGACAAAGCCGCTGTAGAGCGCGCCGACGAGCCACATCATCACGTCGGTGATGCGGTCGGTGAGCAGGCCGAAGGCTATGCCGATCGCCAGGAAGACGAGCGACACGATCCGGCTGAGCGCGACCTCCCGGCGGCCGCCGGCGTTGGGGTTGATGAAGCGCTTGTAGACGTCGTTCACGACGTAGGCGGGGGCGGCGTTGAGCGTCGCGGCGAAATTCGACATGAAGGCCGCGGCGAGGCCTGCGAGGAGGAAGCCGAGAACCCCGGTGGGCACCTGCCCGTTGAGCACCAGGGGGAGGATCTTCTCGAAATCCGGCGTTCCCTGCGCCTGCAGCTGCGGCATGCAGAAGGCGAGGGCGAGCACGGTGATGCCGGCGATCATCAGGTACCTCGGGAACATGAGCACCACGGTCACCATGGCGGTCATGAGCGAGGCCTCGCGCGGGTTGCGCGTGGCGAGGATGCGCTGCATGTCGTAGTTCGGCGCCGGGCCCGCGAGGCTGGCGAGCACGCCCTTGAAGAACATCAGGCCGAATATGATCGTGAACAGGTCGTTGTCGTCCTGGCGCAGGGCGGAGTTGGCGGTCTTGAGGATGCCGTCCCAGTTGAGGCCGAGCCTCCAGCCGAAGAACGGGTTCATCCAGCCGGCCGGGATGCTGTGCGCGATCATGTCGGGCGAGACCTTGACGATCGCGATCAGGCCGATGGCGATCGCCGTGAGAGTCAGGATGGTGAACTGGGCGACCTCGGTGATGACGACGCTCACCATCCCCCCCTTGATGGCGTAGAGCGCGGTGAGGCCGAGCAGGATGATGGCGTAGACGTTCTCGTCGGAGAACATGCCGGTTGCGCGGCCCGTGAAATGCCACGGCAGCATCACGACCGCGAACTTGCCGATGCCCTTGAAGGCGTAGGCCAGGAGGCCGATGACATTGACCAGCGCGAACGCCACGACGCTCAGGTGGGCGAGGACGCCGCCGCGGTCGTTGCCGAAGCGCGTCTGCATCCACTGGGCGCCGGTGAGGACGTTTGAGCGCCTCAGCCACGTGCTCAGGAACATCATGAGGAAGATCTGGTTGAACGTCGGCCAGACCCAGGGGAGCCAGACGCTCTTCAGGCCGTAGAGGAAGAGCACATAGACGAGCCACATCGTGCCGCTGATGTCGAACATCCCCGAGGCGTTCGAGACGCCGAGCATGTACCAGGGCAGCGTCCTGCCGCCGAGGAAGTAGCTGTCCAGGTCCTTGGACCCCCGGCGCGAGACCCAGAGGCCGATGGCGATGACGAAGACAAAATAACAGACGACAATGCCTATATCGAGGGCGTGCAGCTGCATGGGGTTGCCGAATCGGGGCGGCGGGGGTTGCTCGGAGCCGGGATTGCGGCCCCAATCGAGCGAGAACAATTGGGCATCCCGGGGGGGCGGCAAAGAAAAATCGGCCCCTTTCTAATCCAGCGGCATTGAATGAACCGGGATTCCGTGCCTAACTGGCGCGATGAACACCCCAAAGAATCTTGGCCTGTGCCTTTTCCTCACGGCGTTCCTTTGCGGCCCCTGCAGCGGTGCGGGCGAGGCACCGGCGCCCGCCGTCACCGCGGCCCAGCTGACCGGCCTCTCCAAGGCCGCGGAACAGGAGCTGCGGGGCGACATCCTTCCGTGGTGGCTGAAGAACGCCCGCGACCGCGGGCACGGGGGCTTCCACTCCTTCATCGGCGAGGACATGACGGTCCGCGACGACCTCCCGCACGGCGCACTGCTCACCAGCCGGATCCTCTGGACGTTCTCCGCAGCCTACCGCATCTACCGCGACCCGGAATACCTCGAGATGGCGCGCTGGGCCTACCGCGACCTCATGGACAGGTTTGTCGACAAGCAGGACGGCGGGCTTTTCTGGACGGTCCGCCCGGACGGCCAGCCGGCCGAGGCGAACAAGCTGATCTACAACCAGGTTTTCGGCATCTACGGACTATCGGAGTATTACCGGGCGACGGGCGACATCGCGGCGCTGCAGCAGGCGATCGCGATCTACGGCCTCATCGAGAAGAACGCGCATGACCCGGTGCACGGGGGCTACTATGACGCGCTCAACCGCGGGTGGCAGCGCGACACCAACCCGAGGGGCAACCAGCTCGGGCCCGCCCCAAAGTCGCAGAACTCCCACATCCACATCCTCGAGGGCTTCGCCAACCTGCTGCGCGTCTGGCCCGACGAGGGCCTTCGCCAGCGCGAGCACGAGCTCCTCGATCTGACGATGACCAACATCATCGACCCGCGCACCCACCACCTCATCCTGTTCATGAAGGACGACTGGACACCGGTGGGCGACGGGATCTCGTACGGCCACGACATCGAGCTGAGCTGGCTGCTCGTCGAGGCGGCGGAGGTGCTCGGCGACCCAGCCGTCGTCGCGCGGGCAAGGCAGGAGGCGGTTGCGATCGCGAAGGCGACCAACGCCGAGGGCGTCGACTCGGACGGCGGAGTCTACAACGAAGGCAACCTCAAGGGCCCAAGCAACACGAACAAGGAGTGGTGGGAGCAGGCCGAGGCCGCGGTCGGCTTCCTCAACGCCTACCAGATCTCCGGCGACCCGGCGTACTTCGCCGACTCGACTCGGAGCTGGCGCTTCATCGAGGACAAGTTCGTGGACCGGCAGCACGGCGACTGGCACAACACCCTGACGCGGGACTGCACGCCCATCCTGGAAATTAAGGGTTTCCGCGGCATGACCTTCCCGAGCTCCAAGCTGGGCGTCTGGAAATGCCCGTACCACAACAGCCGCTCGTGCATGCAGCTGGTCGAGCGGGTGGACGAGCTTCTCGGCCGCGGCCCCGGGGGCTAGGCGCCCCCGGGCTCAGGCGGCAAGGAGGAGCTCCAGCATCTTCCGGTCGAGCTTGTGGCCCTGGAAGTCCTCGTAGGCCACGTCGTCGCGGCCGCTGTCGATGATGCCGAAGTCTCCGCGCAGGTTCCACATCGCCCATCCCCAGCCGGCCTCCTTCCAGAGGGCGACAAGGTCGGTCATCCAGCCGAGGCAGGCCTCGTGGGGCGTCCTGTTGTGGCAGCCCCACTCGCCGACGTGGACCGGGACGCCCCGGTCGGTGAGGGGCTTCCACTTTGTGATGAGCTCGGCGCGGAGCTTCTCGCGGTTCCACACGACGCCTTTCCTGTCGGCCATGGGCCAGGTGGGCTTCTCCAGCGACTCAAACTCGTTGGGCGGCACCCACTTTGCGGTGTAGTGGCTCACCATCTTCGGCAGGTAGCCGCGCGTGCTCTGCACGATGCCCTCGTCAGCAAGGCCCATCACGGGGGTCTGGCCGATGTCGGCGCCGTCGGCGACGATGAGCCGGTCGGGGCTCTCCCCGCGTATGGCGGCTATCAGGGCCCGGGCTATCTCGACGTACCGCGACTGGTCGGGCATGAACGGGGGCTCGTTGAAAAGGTCGAAGCTCAGGCGGGAGCTCGGTACGTCCCTGTACCGCTGCGCGAGGTGGCGCCAATGGTGCTCCGCGGCCTCGAGGGCGCGCTGCATCGAGTCGCGCGGGCTGTCGAAAAGCTGGTAGGGCTCCATTTCGCGGCCGTTGACGCAGTAGCCCGGGATCCGGTGCAGGCAGAGGTTGATGTAGACGCCGTGGCGCCGGCCCATCTCGATGGCCTCGTCGACGGGCTTGAGCGCGTTGTCGTCGATCTTCATCCAGTCCTTCGGGCTCGACCACGACCAGTACCACAGGGGCAGGCGGGCGAAGTTGAACCCCCAGCCGGCCATCCACTCGAAGTCGCTCTCCTTGAAAGCCATGGTGCGCGAGCCGCGGGACATTCCGGAAAGGTTGAATCCGCGCCACCGCGGTATGCGCGGTTGGCGGGCGGAGCCGGGCGCCCGCGCGCAGGAGGGAAGGAGCGCGCCGGCGGCCGCGGCGGCCGAGACGCTGATGAATTCGCGGCGGGTCATAGGGGCTTCAGCGGACCGACTTGGCCTGCGTCCCGGGCTGCGCGGCGTCACCCGCCAGCCCCGCGTCCGCGAGGCCGGGGCAGCCCTCGGCGTCCAGCGCATGCTGGAAGTAGGCCGGCGGGTTGGGACCCCACGTGACGGTGCAGTCCCGGAAGCTGACCCCGGCGGCGCGGCGCAGGAGGAAGCCGCTGGTTCCCATCTCCGGCAGGGGCGCCGCGGCGGTGGGGCGCAGGTCCTGCCGGCCGCCCGCGAACGCCGACGGCCTGTCGATGTGGATGGAGACGCGGTCGAAGGAGATGTTCTCGATGTGGCCGGCCTCGGAGGCGTAGACTACGGCCCCGTTCTCGGAGCGGCAGATGAGGTTGGAGAAGCGGATGTCCCGGATGACGCCGAGGCGGCTGTGCTCGTTCCAGGGCACGGCCTCGATCTGGATGGGTTCGCCGCAGCCCCACCACATGGAGTCGAAGATCTTGGTCTCGATGATCAGGTTCGAGAACAGCGCACGCTCGATGCTGCCCTCAAGGCTCAGGCGCACGGCAACGCCCCTGTGGCTGTCCTTGATGATGCAGTCGCTGACGACCACGTCGCGGATGGCTCCGGACACGTCGCATCCGAGCACGATCCCCGACGAGCGGGACTTGAGGGTGCATCCGGAAATGACGACATTTTCGCAGGCTCGGGTGATTCCCTCGCTCAGCGGGACCGCCTTGAGGGAGATGCAGTCGTCCCCGGTCGAGATATGGCAGCCATGGATGCGCACGTTGGACGACCGGTCGATGTCGATTCCGTCGTTGTTCGGCATCCTCAGGTCCCCGTCGATGCGCACCGAGTCAATGGAGGCGTCGTCGCACCCGAGGAGCCTGAGGGTCCAGAACGCCGAGTTGGTCAGGGAAAAGTCCCGCAGCAGAATGTGCCGGCAGTCCTTGAAGACCACGGTGAATGGCCTCAGGTCGACGCACTTGTAGATGAAGGGCCCCACCTCGGACACATAGGCCATGCCGTTGCCGTCGATCCGGCCCGGGCCCGTGATGGCTATGTCCTCGGCGTTGTCCGCGAAGACCACCACGCCCAGTTTCTGCACCGGGCCGGGATCGAACCACACGGGGGGAAGCGCGAACCGCGTGAAGTCATTGTGGCGGGGGCTGCCCTGGAGCAGGGCCCCGCGCTCGAGGTGAAGGTCGACGTGGCTTTTCAGCTCGATGGTGCCGATCGTTAGCATCGCTCCGGCCGGGACGACCACCCGTCCGCCGCCATGGGCGGCGCACGCGTCGATCGCCCTCTGGATCGCGGCGGTGTCCGCGCGGATTTCGCTTCCGGTGGCGCCGAAGTCGGCGACATTGTAGGAAGGCGGCTTGTCTCCGGGGGCGGCCGCGGCGAGACCCGGCATGGAGAGGGATACGAGGCAGCGGAGCAGCTTGGCTGGGGGCATGCGCAAGGGAGGGGTGGGGCGGACGGCCGGAATTCCGGGGTCGGCGCCTGCTTCCACCAAAGCCGCCAGATTCCGCGGGGAAGTCAATTCGCTGGTGCGCGTCTCCCCGGGGCGGATTCCGGGCTGGCCAGGGCTGTAAGCATCTCAATCGCAGGCTTATGCGCTGTCATTTCGGCGGGCGGCGCCGGTACCGGACGGCTTCTCAAGAACAAGACAAAGGATCTCATTAACATAGACTTCGGTTCCGGATATGCTGGCCAACGTCCCTCTTCACGCTTGGGGCGAATTCCCCGTGGTCCGGCGATTTCCGCGGAGCGTTGCCTCATAACCCCAAAGTCCGCCATGAACCTAAAGATTGTCGGTCCCGCGCTGCCGAACATTCCGTGGCAGCCAAAGCCTTCGGGCAATCCGGATCTGGTCTGGCGCTATGACGCCAATCCCGTCATCGGCCGGCGCCCGCTGCCGCGGGTGACGGGCATCTACAACAGCGCGGTCGTGCCGTGGGAGGGCGGATTCATCGGCGTGTTCCGCACGGAGGGGATGAACCGCATCCCCCACCTGCACGTGGGCCGCAGCCCGGACGGACTCAGGTTCGCGTTCGATCCCAAGCCCATCGATCTGAAGTGCGACGACCCCGAGGTTCGCAGGTTTGAATACGCCTACGATCCCCGCGTCACGCCGATAGACGGCGTGCACTATGTCACCTGGTGCAATGGCTATCACGGGCCGACCATCGGCATCGCCACGACCACCGATTTCATCCGCTTTGAGCAGCTGGAGAACGCCTTCCTTCCCTACAACCGCAACGGCGTGCTCTTCCCGCGCAGGATCAGCGGGAAGTTCCTGATGCTCAGCCGGCCCTCGGACACCGGCCACACGCCGTTCGGCGACATCTTCACGAGCGAGAGCCCCGACCTGGTACACTGGGGCAGGCACCGCCACGTGATCGGCCGCGGCGGGCCGTGGTGGCAGGGGACCAAGATCGGCGCCGGCCCGTCGCCGATCGAGACGAGCGAGGGATGGCTTCTCTTCTACCACGGCGTCACCACGACCTGCAACGGCTACGTGTACTCGATAGGGGGGATGCTGCTCGACGCCGAGCGGCCCTGGGAGGTCATTGCGTGCGCCAGCGAGCCGTTCCTCGTGCCGGAGGCGCCCTACGAGCTCACGGGCTTTGTGCCCGGAGTCTGCTTCCCGGTGGGATGCCTGTGCGACTCGGCGACGGGCCGCATCGCATTGTACTACGGCGCCGCGGACACGTTCACCGCGCTTTGCTTCTGCAACGCGGGGGACGTCGTGCAGTTCATCAGGGACAATCCGCTCAACAAGTAGCCCGGCCTCCCCTGGGTTGCTCCCGCGCTTGCCTACGGGTGCTGGTGGTTTCAGCTTGGGGCCGTGAAACCCCATGTGCTGCTGATCTTCCGAACCCGATTCGAGGAGAGCATGGCTATGCTCAGGGGAATTGCGCATTTCGAGCGCACGCACCACTTCTGGACGGCGTTCCACGACGACGAGGCCCGCTCCGAATCGGACCCGCGGTGGCTCGCCAGCAAGCACTGGGACGGCGTCATCAGCCGGCATACCACGGCCCCGCTCGTGCGCGACTGCGCGGAGAGGGGGATCCCGCTGGTGGACCTGAACGACGTGGAGCTGTACGCCGGCGTGCCCAAGATCAGGCCCGACAACGTCGGCATCGGCCATCTCGGGGCGGAGCATTTCATCGAGCGGGGCTTCCAGAAATTCGGCTTCTCCGGCTTTTCAAACACGAGCTGGTCCTGCGAGCGGCGCGACGGGTTTGTCGAGGCGGTCCGTCTCGCCGGGCGCGAGTGCATGGTGTTTGATGTCAGCTACCCCGGGGGCGTCAGCCCGTTCTGGGACGAGGAGCAGATCGCCAAGCTGGCCCGCTGGATGAAGCCCTTGCCGAAGCCGATCGCAATCATGGCATGCAACGACATGCGTGCGCTGCAGGTCATCGGCGCGGCCCACGCCAGCGGCATCCTTGTGCCCGAGGAGGTGGCCATACTGGGCGCAAACAACGACACCATTCGCTGCGACCTGGCCGATCCCGCCCTCTCGAGCGTGGCGCCCAATGCCTTCCAGTCGGGGTTCCGCGCGGCCAACATGCTCCGCGAGATGCTCTCGGGGCGAAGGCCAACGGACCTCGACCAGCGCGTCGAGCCGATCGGCGTCGTGACCCGGCACTCCACGGACGTCCTGGCCGTCGAGGACCGCAATGTCGTCTCGGCCCTCAGCTTCATCCGGGAGGAGGCCTGCCGCGGCATAAACGTGGAGCAGGTCCTGCAGCATGCCCACGTGTCGCGCAGCCAGCTGGAGCGGAAGTTCCGCCAGCATATCGGACGCTCCCCGCAGTCGGAGATCCGGCGCGTGCAGCTCAGGAAGATCCGCGAGCTTCTCCTTGAGACCGACTTTCCGCTGAAGCGGATCGCCGAGCTGACGGGCTTTGAGCACATGGAATACATGTGCGTGCTCTTCAAGCGCCTGACGGGCGAGTCCCCGGGGGTGTTCCGGGCCACGATGCAGGACAAGTCGCTCGTCGGGGCGGGGGCGGGCAAGAATGCGTGAGGATTCACACCGTCCCCTGATGCGCGCAACCCGGCTCCCCCTCCTTGTCGGGGCAATCCTGGCGCACGCGGCATTCGGCGGCCCGAAGCCCGTCGAATTCGAGTTTGTGGCGCCCGACAGCGCGCTGGTCCAGAACCCGTACGCCCGCGAGCTGTGGGCCGAGGTCGTCACGCCTGCCGGCCAGAAGCTCACGCTGCCCGCGTACTACGCCGATGGCGGCCTCTACGCCGTCCGCGTCCGGCCCGACGAGCTGGGCACCTACCGCTTTGGCGATGTCTCCGAGACGACCTTGGGGATCCACAGGACCGAGCTCGTCGTCAGCCTGGTTACGCCCCGCGAGGTCCAGAACACCGCCAGGACGCGCCTGCCGGCCATCCTGCGCGATCCGAAAGACCCCCGCCAGTTCATGCGGTCCGACGGCCATCCCTTTGTCCCCGTGGGCGCGAATCTCGCCTGGGTCCCCGACGAGCGGCCCGACCGGCTCGGCTATTACCTCGGTGCGCTGCCGGCGTTCTCCCATGCCAACCTCAACTGGATGAGGGTCTGGATGGCGCACTGGACCGGCCTGAACCTCGACTGGCTGCCGAAGGACATGGGGCCGTCGCCCAAGCCCGGCTATTTCGACGAGCGGGTGGCCGAGACCTGGGACCAGCTCCTGGGCGCCGCCGAGGAGAACGGGGTCTATGTCCAGGTCGTACTTCAGCACCACGGACAGTTCAACACCACGAACGACTCCAATTGGGCCGAGAACCCCTGGAACGCGGCCAACCCCGGCGGCTTCCTCAAGTCACCCGCCAATTTCTTCACCGACCCGAACGCGCAGGTATTCACGCTGGTAAAGTACCGCTACATCATCGCCCGCTGGGGCTGGTCGCCTGCCGTGTTCGCCTGGGAGCTCTTCAACGAGGTGCACTGGACGGACACGTTCAAGGAGGGCCGCGAGGCCGACGTCGCCCGCTGGCACGACGAGATGGCCACGTTCATCCGCTCGGTCGACGTCTACGGGCACCTTGTCACCACGAGCACCGAGAACCTCCGCAGCCCCATCTACGGCAAGATGGACTTTTTCCAGCCGCACCTCTACGCGGCCGGCCTGATCGCCGGCGCGCGAAGCCACGACCCTCCCGAAGACACGCTCGACCGGCCCGTCTTCTATGGGGAGATGGGCGACGATCATGAGCCTTTCTCGGCAGAGGTTAAGAAGGCCGGCGTGAACATCGTGCCGCCCGTCTGGGCGAGCGTCATGGGCCAGGGCGCGATCGCCGCCCAGCCGTGGAACGGCTGGCAGCTGCTCGAGCAGAAACGGCTGGACCAGCTGGGGGCGGTCTTTCGATTCCTCGTGCTCAACCGGGTGCAGGCGCAGGCGGGCCTCCAGCCGTTCTCGGCCGTGGTCGAATGCCCGGAGCGCGCGCCGCTGAGGATCCTGGCCGGGCAGGTATGGCAGCGCCGGGCGGCCCCCGATTTCACGTACCCGGTCGATGGCAGGGAGCCGATCGAGGCGGCAAACGTGCCGGCCATATTGGTCGGCTCCGCCGCCAGCGTGGCCGATGGTTTCCCCGACCGGGCCACCTATCATCTCGACCTGCCGGCCCAGGTTACGCTTCGCGTCCGGGTGGGCTCCATGGGCCATGGCGTGGCTGGCATTCGGGTGAGCGTCGACGGCCGCATCGAGGCGACGCATCGGTGGGACGGAAGCGCCGGCGTTCCGGTCCCGGCCGAGCTTGCGGTGACCGTCGGCCCCGGCCAGCACACGCTCCTCCTTGAGAATCCCGGCCCCGAGTGGATCGGGGTGGCCGAGATCGACCTCGGCCTCGAGACCTCCGCCCTCGCCCTGATCGGCCGGCGCAACGACCGCTTCATCGAGGCCTGGGTATGGCACCGGACGAACCTCTACGCGGTCGATCCCTCCGCCCCCGCGGCGGGCACGGTGGACCTAGACGACGTGCCTGCCGGATCCTGGAAGGTCACCTGGTGGGACACCGTCAGGGGCGTGCCGTCCCCCTCCCAGGTGATCGAACACCGCGGCGGCGCGCTCAAGATTCCGACCCCGCCGATCACCCGCGATGCCGCGGTCGTGCTCATCCGCGGGAAATAGCGTCAATTGCCGGGTTCGCCCTGTGCAAAAAGGGCGATGGCGAGGAGTTGGTCACCTGGGGCCTGGACGTTCGCGTCGTCCAGGGAGTCCAGCAGCCCGGCCGCGATATCCCTGGCCCTTTCGCGGGGTTCGCCGGCCAGGAGCGCCAGGACCTCCGCGCCGGGAGGATCCCCGGACGCGAACGGCCGCACAAAGATCCCGGGCGCCGGACCGGGCGGCGCTCCAAAATACCGGCGGCTACCCGGGTCGTAGAACTCCTTGTCGAGCCGCGCCAGCAGGCGCGCGGCGAGCGCGCCCGCGCCCTTGTCGTTCGCGGCGCGGGCAAGCTCGCTGCAGCCAAAGGCAACCGCGGCGTAGTCGCCCGCCCCTGCGGGCAAGGCAGAGCCGGAGAAACGGCGGAGATCGCCGTCCGAAGACAGGATGAACGCCTTCTTCACCGCGACCATGGTCCGCTCCGCCGCTTCCGTGTAGCGGGATTCGCCAAGCTGCGCACCTGCGCGCGCCAGCGCGCCCAGCATCAGCCCGTGCGCGCTGGCGGTGGCGCGGTCGTCGCGCGGAGGCGCAGGCCGGCGGTCGCGCAGGGCGAGCAGGCGGGCCGCGGCCGTCCTGTCATCCGCGTCGGAGCTCGAGCGCAGCAGGTTCCGGGAGGCGTATTGGCCGGAGGGATCGTCTGCGGACGGAACGTTTCCGCCCGGCTCGACGCCATGGGCCCGCTTGAATGGGCCCGAGTCCGGCCCAAGGGCGCCGTCGATCTCCGCCGCCGTCCACGCGTAGTAGCCCACGAATTCGTCGGACGTGGCATCGAGGGCCGCGGCAAAGGTGCCGTCGGGATGCGCGAGCCGGCTGAGCGCAAAGTCGAGCGCGCCGCGCGCGCACCGTTCAAAGTTCCGCGCGTCGGGGCCCTGCGCCGCGTCGAGAAATGCGAGAGCGAGGCGCGCCTGGTCGGAAAGGGTCTTCTGGGGGCATGGCAGGCTCCACGCGGCATCGGTCGCATATCGGAAGAACCCGCCGTCGAGCGGATCGCGCACGGCGCTGGCCGACAGCGCGCGAAGGGTCTTCAGCGCGGCCTCGTGTTCCGGCGCCGGCCGGAGCAGGAGGAAGCGGAGCAGCTCGGGGTCCGGGTCCTTGGGCAGGTCCCCGAAGCCACCCCTCTCCGAATCGAAGCTGTCCAACCATGCCTTGGCGGACGCGGAGATCCTGGCCCTCGACCTTTCCATGCTCCAGGCGGCCGGCGGCGCGGATCGGGCGGCCGGCGTGAGCTGTGCGGCTGCCTCGGCGGCCCGCTTGCGGCAGATCGCTGGGCCGGCCGCCCACGCGTCCTGGGCCAGCTTTGCCTGCTTCAGGAATCCGGGCCTGCCCCAATCCTCGGACGGGGACAGGTAGGTGGCGCCGTCGAACGGCAGGAGTTCGGGCGTGAGCCACACATTCAGCGGCCAGCCGCTGAGCTGCTTCACGTCTTCCACGTAGGCCTGGTAGAGCGAAGCCAGGTCGGGGCGCTCGTCCCGGTCGACAATGACACAGACGAACTCATGATTGAGCCATTGCGCCGTTTCGGGGTTCGAAAAAGTCTGCCGGCGCATCGCGCGAGCGAGCTCGCTGGTGAAGTAGCCCATGAAAAGGAGGACTGGCTTTTGCTCGATCTTGGCACGGGCAAAGGCCGCTTCTCCCCACGGCATCCAGTCGACTGGGCTCCCCGCATTGGCCCGCAGGAACGCGGAAGGCTCGCTGGCCAGCTGGTCGGACGCGCGGCCCGCGAAGGCGCTTGCTGCCATGCCGGATAGAAGGAGCGCGGTGAGCGGCCGGATCAGCATGGGGCCTCGTGACAATGCGGGCCGGGGCAGGGGCTGGGGGCGTGCGGCTTGAAACAGCATGATACTCGGCAGAAATGGATGCTTGCCGATTCTGCCGGACGCAACTTTCTTCCGGCGCGCGCGTCCTGCAATCGAGCGTCCTTCAACGCTTATGGCGAACCACGTCGAGGCTTGCCGTGCGGCGAATGGCGCATAGCATAAAGACGCCGAGTCAATCCCATGGACCAAGGCGGCCCGCGTGCGGCCTGCCGAAACCCCCAGCTCCCATGTCCTCCCATATTCTCGAGCTCGCTTCGTCCAACCTGTCCCTTATCCCGGCCGTGTGCTGCGCGCTTGCGGTCGGAATGATCGTGCCGGCCCTCGGAGCCGACCAGCCCGCAAGGATCGGGGTCTTCGATCACCACGCCGACGTCGGAGGCGTGGGCATCCCCGGAAGCGCCGCGTTCGACGCCAACACCCGGGAGTATCTCCTGGCGGCGTCGGGCACCAACATGTGGGGCGACCACGACGAGTGCCAGTTTGCGTGGAAGCAGGTGAAGGGAGATTTCATCCTGCAGGCCTTCACGGAATTCCTCGGGAGCGGCATCGATCCGCACCGCAAGATGGGGCTCATTGTCCGCGCAAGCCTCGATCCCCGTTCGCCCCACGTGAATGCGTGCAGGCATGGCAGCGGGCTGACATCGATGCAGTACCGCAGGGCCGACGGCGCGATTACGGAGGAGATCCGGTTCAAGATCACGGGTCCTGACGTCCTGCAGCTTGAGCGGTCGGGCAAGAAATTCACCATGTCCGCTGCGCAATTCGGCGAGACGTACACCTCGCAGGATTTCGACGCGATCGACCTGCCCGACGAGGTGTACGTCGGCATCTACATCTGCGCGCACAGCAACTTGGTTGTGGAGCGGGGCATCTTCCGGAATGTCCGGCTGATCCGGCCGGCGCACCCGGCCTTCGTGCCCTACAGGGACTATATAGGGAGCGACATCGAGCTGCTGGACATCAATGCGGGCGTACGCAAGACGGTCTGGCACGCGGATGACTCGCTGCAGGCCCCCAACTGGACGCCGGACGGCAAGCGCCTCATCTACAACCAAAACGGCCGGATATTCAGCTTTGACCTCGCAAAGCGCGAGGCCGCGCCCGTCGACACGGGCGATCAGATCCACTGCAACAACGACCACGCGCTCTCGTTTGACGGCCGGATGCTCGGGATCAGCAGCGGCACCACGTCGATGGTGTACACCCTCCCCGTCGGCGGGGGCGCCCCCAAGCGGATCACGCCGACCGGCCCCTCCTACCTGCACGGCTGGTCGCCGGACGGGAAGTTTCTCGTCTTCACCGGAATGCGCAATGGGAACTTCGACATCTACCGCGTCCCGTCCGCGGGAGGCCGCGAGGAGCGCCTGACCACCGCGAAGGGGCTCGACGACGGGTCGGAGTACACGCCGGACGCAAAGACGATATTCTTCAATTCCAACCGGACCGGGAAGATGCAGGTCTGGCGGATGAACGCGGACGGATCGGAGCAGACCCAGGTGACGGACGACGAATTCAACAACTGGTTCCCGCACGTGTCGCCCGACGGCAAGACGATCGTCTTCATCAGCTTTCCCCCCGAGACCCGGTCCGACGACCATCCCTTCTACAGGCGGGTGTACCTGCGCAGGATGCCGGTCGAGGGCGGAACGCCCGCGGTCATAGCCTACCTCTACGGGGGGCAGGGCTCGATCAATGTCAATTCCTGGTCGCCCGACAGCAGGATGATCGCATTCGTCAGCAATTCGGACTCGTTCTGACCGCGGCCCGGGGAAAAAGAGAATCGCCGCCCGACGTCTCTCTGGGCGGCGATCGGCAGTCGAAAACTGCGGGTTCGGGTCAGAACTTGTACTTCACCGTCCCGAACATCTCGGCGCCCGGCAGCGGAACAATGCCTTCGAGCGCGTAGGTCGCGACAGAGGGCTCCCAGTTGTGCTGGTTCGTCACGTTGGTGCCCGAGATCCGGAACTCCCAGTGCTTGGTCTTGTAGAACACCTCGGCGTCGAGTGAGTACTGCGTCGGTATGACGAGATAGCCCTGGTAATCGTTGTTCATCGGACTCGTCACGAGGATGTTCGACTCAATCCCGAAGCCACACGGAAACGTATAGGAGGCGAGCGCGTTGAACGTGTTCAGGGGCTGCCCCGGGGCCCGCAGGCGTCCGCTCGCCTGGAGGGTTGTGGTGGGGGCGTAGGGGGCCGGCGGACCGCCCGGAAGCTGGTTTCCGTCATAACCCTGGAACGGGAATGTCGCAGCGGTGACGGGCGAGCTTCCGTTGATCCATGAGTAACCCAGTGTTGCGAAGAACGCCTTGTTCGGCTGGTAGTTGAGCGAGAGCTCATACCCGTAGTACGTGTACTGGATGACCGGCGAGCCCTGCGGCTTGTTCTGCCTCGTCTGCTCAAAGATGTCGTTGCTGATGAACAGCTTGTTATCCTCCAGCTGGAACTTCGCGCCCAATTCGATCAGCTGGCTCTGCTCCGAGAACAGGGACCTCGGAATCGCGGGATTGCCGAGCGCGTCCGCATACAGTCCGAATCCTCCGCCATCCGCCAGGTCCCCCGTGTAGTTCTCGCTGTAGTTGTAGGTCAAGTAGGCGCTGCAATTGGGATTCACCTTGTCCACGAGGCTGATATTCACGTTGGGCTCCCCGACCTCGATCGATGCCGAGGCGCCCTTGTTGAACGGGTCCCTCGTCTGCACGCGCATGATGTCCATGCGGGCGCCGGTCACCAGGTTCCATGTCTCGGCGAGCTTCCACGTTGCCTGGAAAAAGGGGGAGATGGCCTCCTGGTCCGAGTCGTTCGTGTCGTTGTTCAGGTTGAAGTACATCCCGCCGCCGTTGCCCGACCCGGGGCCGAACGTGCCGAGCGCGGGCGTCGCATAACGGTTCTGGAAGCCCGGGACGGGCGCGCCCAGGAATCCGGCCGGACCGATCAAGGCGAGGTAGGAGTTGATGTCGGAGCGGAGGGAGGCATTCGAGAGGTCCCAGACGTTCACGGGCTCGAAGAAGTAATCGTCATAGGCCCGCGTGCTCTGGTATTTTTCCTCCAGCCCGGTGTTTATCGTCACGTACGGCTTCGTGATGATGACCTCGGTGCGGTTGTCGATGAACCATGAGGGATCGACGATCTCGCTGTAGCCGTCGGAGTTGAAGGTGTCGCGCTTGGTGTAGCTGTACATCGTGTCGTTCACGATCTTGGTGTCAGTGGAGATCGTGATGGTCTGGATGACCTGCGTATTGTACTCCATGCCATGGGCGTGGCTGGCGGGGCCCTGGGCGGTTTCGTGATAGTCGACCGGGACGGGCGCGCCGTAATCGATCGTGTCGCTCCCGTTCACGTTGAGCGCGTTTTGAAGGTTTCCAGGCCCCGCGGACGTCCCGTTGTTCACGTTGGTCCCGGGAATGTACAGGCCATTTGAGATGAGGGCCTGGGTCGGCCGGTTGATGCCGAAGTTCTCCCGGTAGTCCGCCCAGAAGGCCTTCGACATCACGAATACTTCGTAGTTCTTGGTCGGGCGCCACGTGACTGCACCGTAGATCGAGGTCGTCTGCTTGATCCAGTTGTACCAGAAACCGTCGCTGTCCTCGCCCGAGTAGCTGAAACGGTAGGCAAGCGTGGGGCTGATGGGTCCGCCGGTGTCAATGGTCCAGCGGTCCGTGTTGTAAGATCCCACCGTGAAGCTGAGGGTGGTCTTGGCCCCGTCAAAGAAGGGCTGCTTGGAAATCATGTCCACGAAACCGCCGACGTAGGCCGAGGCGCCCTGCACCGCGGTCGCGGGACCGGGGATGATATTGACCGACTCGACGATATTGAAGTCGATCGGCATGCCGTCGCCGCTCTCGCCGATCCTCTGGCGCATCCCATTCATGAACACATCCGAGGACTGGCCGCGGATGCTGGGGTTCGAAGGCGACCCGAAGTTGGAGTCCGTGTAGGAGCTCGAGGTCAGCTTGCTGAATTGCGTGGTGTCCTGGATGTCGATGACGTCCATCTGCTGGCGCGAGATGATCGTCACGTTGCGCGGCACATCGAGGATGTTGTCCTCCGTTCCGAACACGGAGGTGAACGGGCGGGCGTTCGGCAGGATCACGTCCTCGATCGGCACGTCGTTGACCTGGTATTTCTCCATCTTGACGGTCGGCTCGTTCGCCGCCGGGGCTTGCGCCTGGGCCGTGGTCGGCGTCGGGGCCGTTGCCGTCGCCTGGTCCGTTGGGACCGGCGGAGTTGCAGTCTGGGCCATTGCGACTGTCGCGAATGTCGCCAGGGTCAGGCTGGCGAGGAGCCACATACGATTGCTTTGGTTCATTGGTATTGAGGTACTGTTCAGCATTTGACATGCCAAGTGCCAAAAAAACAAATCAGCCAGTATCGCATAAGATACGGAGCTGAAATCACTTATTACCGAGAAACAACCTGGTGCGGCGTAGGCAGGTCCGCCGACGTCCAGCCCCCGCCCAACGCCTGGATGAGCGCGACGCTCGATGCCAGCCGCGATTCGTTTATCGTGAGCGCGGTCTCGCGGTTGGTGAGCTCGATAACCTGCGCGGTGACAACCGTCGCAAAATCGACGGTTCCCGCATTGTACTCGTTGAGCGAGATCTGGGTCGCCTGCTCGGCCTCGGCGACCGCCTCCCTCTCGACCTTGGCCTCATCGGACAGGATCCGAATCTCGGCGAGATTGTCCTCCACCTGCTGGAAGGCGGTGAGCACCGTCTGGCGGTAGTTGGCGGCGGAGGCGTCGTAGGCGGCCTTTGCCGACTTCACCAGGTCGCCGCGCTGCCCCCAGTCGAGAAGGGCTTCGGTGGCCTGGGCGCCGAGCGTCCAGAACCTGAACGGAGTGGTGATGAGCTGGTTGAGCGGCGAGCCTTCGTAGCCGGCGGCTCCGGAAATGCTGATCGCCGGGAAATAGGCCGCGGTCTGGATCCCGATCTTCGCGTTCGCGGCCGCGGCCGCGCGCTCCGCGGCCGCCACGTCGGGCCTGCGCTCGAGGAGGCTCGACGGCATCTGCGGCGGGACATCAGGGATGGTGATCCCGAGGTCCGGCCTTCTTGCGATGGAGAAGTCGGCCGGCGCCTTTCCCAGAAGGACCGCGATCGCATGCTCGTACTGTGCGCGCTGGACGCCCACGCCGATCAGCTGGGCCCTCGTGCTGTCGAGCTGGGTTTGCGCCGTGATGACGTCGCTCCTCGCCGCCACGCCGACCGAGTACTTGTTCTGGGAGATCTTCACGGTGTGCCTGTAGGCCTCGACCGCGTTCTCGAGCAGCCTGACCTGGTCGTCCGCCGACCTGAGCTCGATGTAGTCCACGGCGAGCGCCCCCTGCGTCGAGAGCCGGGCGGACGCCAGGTCGGCCGCGTTCGCCTGGGCCGCGGCGATGTCGGCCTCGACCGTCCGCCGGAGCCTGCCCCAGAAGTCGGGCTCCCAGGAGGCCTGCAGCTCGGCGGTGTAATTGGACGACGTGAGGCCGCGTCCCGGAACGCTTTGCGCCAGCGGCGACTGCGAGCGCTGGGCGGCCCCCGTCGCGCCTACAGTCGGAAGGTACGCCGTCCTGTCGGCGCGGGCGACCTGCCTTGCCTCCTCGTAATTTGCGACCGCCTGGGCGACGGTGAGATTCGACGTCTCCACCCGGGCCTCGAGCTCGTTCAGGACCGGATCTTCGAAGACCTCCCACCACGGGCCCCTCGCCGCGTTGTCGCCCGGCGCCGCCGCCTTCCAACCCGGGTCCTCCTTGAACGCCGCGGGCGTGGCGACGTCAGGCCGCTTGTAGTCGGGTCCGACCGTGCATCCGGCCGCGAGGAGGAGGGATGCCGCGCCGATTGCGAGGCGGGCAGCGCATCGGTTTTCCAGTGTGGGATGTCTGGGCTTGAAGTCCGTCATATCAAATGGCGTTGGGCATCAGATCGGTGCCGGCTCCGGAGCCTTTTCAGGGGCCAGAACTCCCAGCCTCACCCATGTCCGGTGGAACCAGAGGCGCGCGCGATCAACGTAGAGGTACACGACGGGAGTCGTGTAGAGCGTGAGCAACTGGCTTACGACCAGGCCTCCGACGATCGATATCCCGAGCGGCTGCCGCAGCTCGGCGCCGTCGCCATACCCGACGGCCAGGGGGACGGCGCCCAGGATGGCCGCCATCGTCGTCATGAGGATCGGCCGGAAGCGCAGCTGGCACGCCTTGAAGATCGCATCGCGCGGGCTCAGCCCCTCCCTGCGCTCCGCGTCGATCGCGAAATCGATCATCATGATCGCGTTCTTCTTGACGATTCCGATCAGCAGAAGGACGCCGATCAGCGCGATCAGGCTGAACTCCAGGCGGAACATCATGAGGGCGAGGACCGCGCCCACGCCGGCCGAGGGCAGCGTCGACAGGATGGTGAACGGGTGGGCGTAGCTCTCATAGAGGATTCCGAGGACCAGGTAGATAGCTACGATCGCCGCGAGAATCAGGATCGGCTCGTTGCCGATCGACTGCTGGTAGGTCCTTGCGGTGCCCTGGAAACCCCCGTGGATCGTGCCCGGCATGTGGATCGCGGCGGCCTGCCGCTCCACAGCCTCCACCGCGTCCGAGAGCGAGGCGTCCGGCACCAGGTTGAATGAGATCGTCCCGGCGACAAACGGCCCCTGGTGATTCACGGAGAGTGGGGTTGTCCCCAGCCCGTAATGGGCGAACGTCGAAAGGGGAACCATCGTCTCGTTGATCGTGCTGACGGCCTGCCCGGTCGACGCCGAGCCGTGACCCGTCGTGGCGATCGCGTTGATGCTCGCGTTGCGCGCCGTGTCCGCCGCGACGGAGCTTGCGCTGACCGAGCCCGTCGAGGCCGTGCCGCCGTTCGCGTACCCCGAGTGGCCCGAAACCGTGCCGGCCACGGCGTTGGTCAGCTGGGTCCCGCGCACGATGCCGCCGGTGGAGCTCACGTAGATGTCCCGCAGCGCGGACGGATCCTGCCAGAAGCGCTGCGCAACCACCATGACCACGTGGTACTGGTTGAGCGACTCGTAGATCGTCGAGACCTGCCGCTGGCCGAAGGCGTCGTAGAGGGTGTTGTCGATCTGGGCCGCCGTCAGCCCGAGCCGCGAGGCGGTGTCGCGGTCGATCAGGAGGTCGGTCTCCAGCCCCTTGTCCTGCTGGTCCGAGTTGAGGTCCACCAGGGCCGGCTCGCTCTTGAGAGCCTCCATCAGCTTGGGCGTCCATGTGCGCAGGTCCTGGAGATTGTCGGCCTGGAGCGTGTACTGCCACGCCGAGTTGCTCACGCGTCCGCCCGTCCTCGGCGTTTCCTGCTGCGGGAACATGAAGAGCGAGGACCCGGGCACCCTGGCGAGCTTCGGCCTGAGGCGGGCGATGATCTGCTCGGCCGAGGCCTTGCGCTCCCTGAGCGGCTTCGCGGAGATGAACATGAAGCCGGTGTTCGCGCCGCGCCCGCCGCCGGTGAACCCGACGACGTCGTCCACGTCCGGGTCGTCCTGTACGATCTGGATGTACTGCCTCAGCTTCTTGGACATCCGTTGAAACGAGATGCTCTGGTCGGCCTGGATGAACCCGCTCAGCCGGCCCGTGTCCTCCTCGGGGAAGAAGCCCTTTGGAATGATCGTGAAAAGCCAGATGTTGAGCCCGACCGTGCAGGCCAGGACGATGATCATCGTCAGCGAATGGCGGAGCACCCAGCCGAGCGTGTCCCGGTACAGGTCGAGCACCTCCTCATAGGCCGCCTCGGTCCACCGGTGGAACCGCCACCGGGCCTTGCCCTCGCGGCGGGCGCTGAGAAGGAGCGAGCACATCATCGGCGTCGTCGTGAGCGAGATCACCATCGAGATGAGGATCGCAACCGAGAGCGTCACCGCGAACTCGCGGAACGAGCGCCCCACCTGGCCGCCCATCAGGAGGATGGGGATGAAGACCGCGATCAGCGAAAGGCTCATCGAGAGGACGGTGAACGCCACCTGCCGCACGCCGATCAGCGCGGCCTCGAACCTCGGAACCCCGGACTCCATGTGGCGGGTGATGTTCTCCAGCACGACGATCGCGTCGTCGACGACGAACCCGGTCGCGATCGTGAGCGCCATCAGCGAGAGGTTGTCCAGGCTGTAGCCGAGCAGGTACATCGCGCCGAATGTCCCGACCAGCGACACGGGCACGGCGACGGTCGGGATCAGCGTGGCGCGGCCGTCGCGCAGGAAGGCGTACACGACGAGCACGACAAGCACGATCGCCATCACGAGCGAGCGCTCGACGTCGCGCAGGGAGGCCCGGATCGTCGTGCTCCGGTCCATGGCGATGTCGAGCTGGGTCGCCGGCGGGACGTTCGCCCGCAGCCGGGGGAGCATCGCGCGGATCAGGTCGACGGTCTCGATGATGTTGGCCTGGGGCTGCCTTGAGATCGCGATGAGGACGGCCGGGCTTCCCTTGGACATCCCCAGGTTGCGGATGTCCTCGACGGAGTCGGTGACCTCGGCCACGTCGGTGAGGCGGATGGGCGCGCCGTTCCTGTAGGCCACGACAAGGTCGCGGTAGTCCTTCGCCTTGCGCGACTGGTCGTTGTCGTAGATCTGCCAGTGAAGGACCGAGTTCTCGATCGCGCCCTTGGGGCTGTTGGCGTTCGCAGCTGCGAGCGCGGCGCGGACGTCCTCGAGGCCCAGCCCGTGCTTGAAGAGGGCCGACGGGTTCAACTCGACGCGGACGGCCGGGAGCGAGCTTCCCCAGACGCCGACGTTGCCCACGCCCGGCACCTGCGAGAGCTTCTGGGCCAGGATGGTGGACGCCGCGTCGTAGAGGTCCCCCGGGGGCAGCGTCTTCGAGGTGAGGGCCAGGATCATGATCGGAGCGTCGGCCGGGTTCTGCTTCCGATAAGTCGGGTTGCTCCGGAGCGCGGTGGGAAGGTCGGCGTGCGCTCCATTGATCGCCGCCTGGACATCACGGGCGGCGCCGTCGATGTCGCGGTTCAGCCCGAACTGGAGCGTGATGTTCGTGCTCCCGACGGAGCTCGTGGACGTCATCTCCGTGACGTCGGCGATCGTGCCCAGGTGGCGCTCGAGGGGCGTCGCGACGCTGGTGGCCATCGTCTCCGGGCTCGCACCCGCCATGTTCGCCGAAACCGAGATCGTGGCCGAGTCGACCTGCGGGAACGGCGAAACCGCGAGCTTCGTGTAGGCTGTCGCGCCCGCGAGCGCGATCCCGGCCGTGAACAGCGTCGTCGCCACGGGCCTGCGGACGAACACCTCGGAGAGAGTCACGTGACTGCCTCCCTCGCCTTGGCCACGGCGGGGCCCTTCTCGCGGAATCGCAGGGCGATCCTGTCAAACGCGAGGTAGATGACGGGCGTCGTGAAGAGGGTCAGCACCTGGCTCACGATGAGCCCGCCGACGATCGTCACGCCGAGCGGATGGCGGAGCTCGGAGCCCATGCCCGTGCCCAGCATGAGCGGAACCGCGGAGAGAAGGGCGGCCATCGTGGTCATCAGTATGGGGCGGAACCTGAGCAGGCAGGCCTGGTAGATCGCCTCGCGCGGCGGGAGCCCCTCGTTCCTCTGGGCGTCGAGCGCGAAGTCGATCATCATGATGGCGTTCTTCTTGACGATTCCGATCAGCAGGATGATGCCGATGATCCCGATGACGCCCAGGTCGCTGCCCACCATGATCAGTGCGAGGAGTGCGCCGATCCCGGCCGACGGCAGAGTCGAAAGGATCGTGATGGGATGGATGAAGCTCTCGTAGAGGATCCCGAGGATGATGTACATCGTCAGGACCGCGGCGCCGAGAAGGAACAGCTCGTTGGACAGAGAGCTCTCGAATGCGTCCGCCGCCCCCTGGAAGGTCGTCGCGATGCTCGCGGGCATGCCGAGCTCGGCCTCGGCCGCGCGGATCGCCTTGACCGCGCTTCCGAGCGAGCCGCCCCGCGGCACGTTGAAGGATATCGTGTTCGCGGGGAACTGGCCCATGTGGTTGACGAGGAGGGGTTCCGGCCGCTCCTCGAACCTCGCGATGGAGGAGAGCGGCACCTGGCCCCCGGTGGCCGACGGCACGTAGATCTGGGAGAGCGAGTCGGGCGAGCGCTGGAGCGCGGGGTCGGCCTCCATGATCACGCGGTACTGGTTGGACTCCGTGAATATGGTCGAGATGATCCGCTGGCCGAACGCGTCATACAGCGCGTTGTCGATCGTCGCCGCCGTTATCCCGAACCTCGCGGCGGTGTCGCGGTCGATCTTGATGTAGGCGCCGAGGCCCCTGTCGGACACGTCCGACACCACGTCGCTCACCTGGGGGCGCAGGCGGAGCCGGTCCGCCAGCCTGGGGACCCACTTGGTGAGGTCGGCCGGGTTCGCGCTCTCCAGGACAAACTGGTACTGGGTCCGGCTGACGCGGTCGTCGATCGTCAGGTCCTGGATTGGCTGCATGTACGCCGAGATGCCGGGCACGCCCGCCACCCCTGCATTGAGCCGGCGTATCACGCCTGCGGCCGAATCGGAGCGCTGCTCCTTGGGCTTCAGGTTCACCAGCATCCGGCCGGTGTTGAGCGTCGTGTTGGAACCGTCGACCCCGACGAACGACGACAGGCTCACGACGGCGGGGTCCTTCAGGATCTCGCCGGCCAGGGCCTGCTGCCGGTTTACCATCGCCTCGTAGGACGCCGATTGGGACCCCTCCGTGATCACCTGGATCAGGCCCGTGTCCTGGACGGGGAAGAACCCCTTCGGGATGAGGACGTAGAGGAGCACGGTCAGCGCGAGCGTCGCGATGGCCACCCCCAGCGTGAGCGCCTGGCGGTCCAGCACCCAGTTGAGCATCTTGCCGTACCTGGCGATGATCCCGTCGAAGATCTCGCCCGCCCTCCTGTTCCAGGCCGGAACCTCCTCGGGTTCGTGGTGCCTGACGAGCTTGGCGCACATCATGGGCACGAGCGTCAGCGAGACCACCGCGGAGATCAGGATCGTCACCGCAAGCGTGATCGCGAACTCGCGGAAGAGCCGGCCGACGACGTCCCCCATGAACAGGAGCGGGATCAGGACCGCGATCAGGGAGATCGTTAGCGAGATGATCGTGAAGCCGATCTGCTCGGATCCCTTGAGGGCCGCCGCGAGGGGCTTCTCCCCCTTCTCCACGTAGCGCGCGATGTTCTCGATCATCACGATCGCGTCATCCACGACAAACCCGGACGCGATCGTCAGCGACATGAGCGACAGGTTGTTCAGGCTGAACCCCAGCAGGTACATGACCGCGAACGTCCCGATGAGCGACAGCGGCACCGAGAGGCTGGGGATGATCGTGGCCGGAATGTTCCGCAGGAAGACGAAGATGACGAGCACGACGAGTATGACCGCCAGCGTGAGCTCGAACTCGACGTCCCGTATCGAAGCCCGGATCGTCACCGTCCTGTCGGTGAGGACGCTCACGTCGATCGCGGGGGGCAGCGAGGCCTTGAGAGCGGGAAGCAGGGCGTAGACGCCCTCGACGACCTTGATCACGTTTGCGCCGGGCTGGCGCTGGATGTTGAGGATGACCGCGGGCGTCGTGTTGTACCAGGCCGCCAGCTTGTTGTTCTCCGGGGCAAACTCGACCTTCGCGACGTCCGACAGCCGGACCGGCGCGCCGTTTTTGAACGCGACGACCAGCTTCTCGTAGTCGGCGGCCGACTTGAGCTGGTCGTTGGCGTTGATCGAGAAGGACCTCGACGGGCCGTCGAAGTTGCCCTTCGCCGTGTTCACGTTGCCGTTGCTGACGGTCGTGCGCATGTCGTCGATGTTGAGCCCGTACGCGGCGAGCGCCGTCGGGTTGGCCCGGATCCGCACCGACTGCCTCTGGCCGCCGCCTATGCTCACGAGCCCCACGCCGGGCAGCTGGGAGATGTTCTGGGCGAGGCGCGTGTCCGCGAGGTCCTCGACGGTGGTCAGCGGCAGGGTCTTCGAGGTCAGCGCAAGCGACAGCACCGGGGCATCGGCCGGGTTGACCTTGGCGTAGATCGGGGGCGCGGGCAGGTCCGAGGGCAGGAGGTTGCCCGCCGCATTGATCGCGGCCTGGACCTCCTGCTCGGCTATGTCGAGGCTGAGGTCCAGGGTGAACTGGAGCGTGATCACCGAGGCGCCCGCGGAGCTCGAGGACGACATCTGCTTCAGGCCCGGCATCTGGCCGAGCTGGCGCTCGAGCGGGGCCGTGACCGACGACGTCATCACGTCCGGGCTCGCCCCGGGATAAAACGTCTGGACCTGGATGGTCGGATAGGCGACCTCGGGAAGCGCCGACAGGGGCAGGAACCGGTACGCGACGATACCGACGATCATGATCGCCGCCATGAGCAGCGTCGTCGCGACCGGCCGTAGGATGAAGATGCGGGAGGGACTCATCGGGGGAACCCCGGCTTGGGCCGGCTCATCGCCGCGCCGTCAGTTGCCGCCGCTGGGCTTCCAGCGCTTGCGTTCGCCGTCTGGCGCCCCGGCCTTGCCGTCCTTTGACAAGGGCTTGCCATCCTGCGACCAGGACCTGCCCGCCTGCGCCCCGGGCTTGGCGGCCGGGCTCGCGCCCGGGGCCGCGGCAAGCTGGGCCGCCACCTCCATGCCGTCCTTGAGCCGGTCGGCGCCGTCGACCACGACCTTTTCCCCCACGTGGATCCCCTTGGTCACGGCCACGCGCTCGCCCTCGGTGGCGCCGAGCTGCACATCCCTTGCCGCCACCTTGTTGTCGTCCCCGACCACGTAGACGAACGATCCCTGCTGGCCGCGCTCGATCGCGGACGTGGGGATGACGGTCGCCCCGCGCTCGACGTCGAGGAGCATCGAGACGTTGACGAACTGGTTCGGGAAAAGCGCCTCGTCGTCGTTCTTGAAGACGGCCCTAAGCTTGAAGGTGCCGGTCGTCGGGTCGACGGTGTTGTCGATCGTCGAGAGGTGGCCCTTGGCGAGCTTCACCGTGCTGTCCCGGTTCCAGGCATCGACGGGGATCTCCGACCCGGCGCGCTGCTGCTTGACGACCGCGGGAATGTTGTCCTCCGGCAGCGTGAAGAGGACCGTGATCGGCTTGACTTGGGTCAGGATGACGAGCCCGTTCGCATCGCCCGCCGTCACGTAGTTGCCCTGGTCGACCTGCCGGAGGCCCACGCGTCCGGAAACCGGGGCCGTGACGTGGCAGTAGGTCAGGTTCAGCTGGGCGTTGTCGACGGAGCCCTGGTACGTCTTTGTGAGCCCCTCGTATTGCGCGAGGAGCGCCCGCTGGGCGTCGACCTGCTGCTTTGATATGGAGTCCTGCGCCGAAAGCGTGACGTAGCGGTCGAGGTCGATCTGCGCCTCCTTGTACTGCGCCTGCGCCTGGAGGAGCTGCCCCTGGGCCTGTTCGAGGGCGGCCTCGTACGGGCGAGGGTCGATCACAGCGAGCTCGTCGCCCTTGTTCACCCACTGGCCCTCGGTGAACTTCACCTCGGACAGATAGCCGCTGATCTGGGTGCGCATCGAGATCGTCGCGAGCGGCGCCACCGTTCCCAGCCCCTTCAGGATGATGTTGATGCTGCCGCTTTCCGCGGGGGAAACGACCACGGGAAGCGGCCCCGACATCCCAAACCCCCCCCGCCCGCCGGGACGGCCCCCTCCTCCGGGTCCGCCCCCACCGCCTCCGAATCCTGAACCGGTGCGCTGGGCCGTCTGGGAGCGGTGGGCGAGCATCGCGGCTGTCGCCAGGATGAACACGGCCAGCAGCGTCCAGAGGACGGCGCGCCGATGGCGCTTCTTCGCCGGGGCCGCCGGGTACAGCGGAAACGGTTTCGGGCCCTCCTTGGGAGGCTCCGTTTCGGTAGGGGATTGGCTCATCTTGTAGGTTGGGCTGACGTCATGCAAAGGCCCGCCCGCAGCGGGGACTGGACCCGCCCATAGAGGGCTTCAGCCTGCACAGACGCAAATCCCAACGAAAGGTCACGACAGGGGCGCAAATGAGCCTGGGGCGTCGCCAAGCGAGGCCATGGGCGGCACGGGAACGTCGAGCGAGGCCGCTATCGCACGGAGCAGCTCGGCCTCCGCCGTGAGGAGGACTCCATCCGCGCTGACGACATGCGCGGCGGCCATGAGCAGGCGCTGCTTGATGGGGCCGCTCGAGGTAGCCAGCTTGTCGAGGGCCGCGTCGAGCTGGACCAGACCGGATTCGGCCTCGGGCAGGAAGCCGATCCTCCCCTCGACGAGCTTCAGCTGGGACGCGCCCTCGGCGAACGCCCGCGCGGCCGCGGCCGCGTCGTCGCTCGACGCGTGGGCCAGGGCCGAGAGAACCACGGAGATCTCCGCCGTCACGGCCTGGAACGAGTAGATCTGGGTGACCGCCGACGACGGGTCCCTGTTCAGGGCGAGCGCGCGGAGCAGGATGCGCTGAAGGGCGAACGCGAAGGTGGACACCGCGCCCTCCGCCTGCACGAGGTCGTCGAGGGTGCCCGCGAACGTTCCCAGCGCCGTCGGAGGGAGCGCCTTGAGCGCCGGAAGGCACAGCTGCAGGAGCGGCAGCTTGTGGGCCTCCTTGAGCTGCCTCAGCTCCGGGTCGAGGCGCTCGAGCGTGTGGAGCGCGTCGCTTCCCTCGCTGCTGGCGACCGAAGCCAGCTGCCTCTGGCGCACACCCTCGTTGTCGTCCAGGAGCAGGCCGCAGACGAGGACCGGGGCGTCATGGGGGGAGCGCGCCGCGGCGCGCAGACTCGCGGGGATTGCCCCGAGGATCGCCTGGGCGCCCGCCGCGCCCTCGGGCGTGAGCGACC